>Ga0255049_10000849_pt1 | contig 18027 bp, 13 predicted proteins | sample JV7_2_3_MG_FD_183615 | JGI IMG/M metagenome (GOLD analysis project Ga0255049, IMG submission 183615) | Seawater microbial communities from Jervis Inlet, British Columbia, Canada - JV7_2_3 | ecosystem: Environmental > Aquatic > Marine > Inlet | place: Canada: British Columbia | collected 2016-10-06
GGCCGGGATCTCATCGTAAATAGCGAGTTGCCCGGCATTGACGATACCCATATCCATGCCGGCACCAATAGCGTGGTACAAAAACACGGCGTGCATGGCTTCGCGGACGGGATTGTTGCCACGAAAAGAGAATGACACGTTACTGACACCACCGCTGACCAGCGCATGGGGCAACTGTTTTTTGATCAGCCTCGTCGCCTCGATAAAGGAACGACCGTAATCGTTGTGCTCCTCGATGCCGGTCGCGACCGCGAAAATGTTCGGATCGAAAATGATGTCCTCGGGCGCAAAGCCAACTTTTTCGGTCAGCAACTTGTAAGCCCGCGTGCAGATGTCGATGCGCCGCTCGACGGTCTCGGCCTGGCCTTCCTCGTCAAACGCCATAACGATCACGGCCGCGCCATGCCGGCGAATCTCACGCGCCTGTTCGAGGAACGGCGCTTCGCCTTCCTTCATACTGATCGAATTCACCACGGCCTTGCCCTGAACGCATTTCAGGCCAGCTTCGATGACATCCCAGCGCGACGAGTCGACCATGGTCGGCACCCGCGCAATATCCGGTTCGGTTGCGACCAGTTTCAGGAATCGGTCCATCGCCTGCACAGATTCGAGCATGCCCTCGTCCATGTTGACGTCGATGATCTGCGCACCGCTTTCAACCTGCTGTAACGCAACCGACAATGCTTCGGAATAATTATCCTCGACGATCAGCCGCTTGAACTTCGCGGAACCGGCGACATTGGTTCGTTCACCGACATTGACGAACAGCGATTCGGGTCCGACATTCATCGGTTCCAGGCCGCTGAGTCTCAGCTCGACCGGGATTTCGGGTACGGATCTGGGTGGTTTTCCGGTCAATGCCTTGACGATCGCCGCGATATGCTGCGGCTGTGTTCCGCAACACCCGCCGACCATATTGATCAGACCCTGGTCGACAAAATCAACAAGTACCCGGGTCATCGACTCGGGCGTCTCGTCATAACCGCCGAATTCATTCGGCAAACCGGCGTTGGGATGACAGCTCACGCGCGTATCGGCCACGGCCGATAATTCCGTCAGCCACGGCCGCAGTTCCTCGGCGCCAAGCGCACAGTTCAGGCCGATCAGAAACGGCTCGATATGACGTACCGAGTTCCAGAATGCCTCGACCGTCTGACCGGACAGCGTGCGGCCGGATGCATCGGTGATCGTGCCAGAAATCATGACCGGTATTTTTTCACCGAGTTCATCGCCGAGCTTGGCGATCGCATACAGCGCAGCCTTCGCATTCAGCGTATCGAAAATCGTCTCGGCAAGCAGAAAATCGGCGCCGCCCTCAAGCAAGGCCCGCGCGCCTTCGCCGTATGTCTCGGTCAGTGCGTCGAACGAGATATTACGAAACCCGGGATCGTTGACGTCCGGTGAGATCGATGCGGTGCGATTCGTCGGGCCGAGCACGCCGGCGACAAAACGCGGCATACCGGTCCGGGCGGCAACCTCATCGGCAGCCTCACGGGCCAGCCGGGCGGAAGCGAGATTCAATTCGGTGACACATTCCTCGAGACCGTAATCGGCCAGCGCCGGCGCGTTGCCGTTGAAGGTATTGGTCTCGATGACATCGGCGCCTGCATCGAGAAAGGCCGTGTGTATGCCGCGAATAATATCCGGCCGCGTGATGCTCAAAAGATCGTGATTACCCTTGAGCTCGATCGTCGAATCGGCAAAACGTTCGCCACGATAATCTTCCTCGCCGAGTTCACAGGCCTGAATCATCGTACCCATCGCGCCATCGAGGAAGACAATACGCTGCTCGAGCAGCTCGGGGAGCTTGTCAAAATTCCGTTTAGCCATGCGCGGCATCTCCGCCATCTTCTTCTTGGGCGTTTTCTTCTTGGGCATTTTCTCCCCGGGGCCTTATACCTAACGCGTGACAGATCGCGTAGGTCAGCTCCGCTCGGTTCAACGTATAAAAGTGAAACTCATCAATGCCTTCCGACTGCATGCGCTCGGCCATCTCGATAGCAATACTCGCAGAGATCATTTGTCGGGTTTCATCATCGTCATCCAGCCCCGCGAAACGCTCGTGGAGCCAGGCGGGTACGGTGGCGCCGCACATGGCGGCGAAACGCAGCAACTGCGGAAACTTGTTGATCGGTAAAATACCGGGCACGATCGACGCGGTGATGCCGGTCGACACGCACTGATCGCGAAAACGCAGGAACGTATCGACATCGAAGAAAAACTGCGTAATGGCCCTGGTCGCGCCGGCATCGAATTTGCGTTTCAGGTTATCCAGGTCGAAGGCCGCGCTGGGCGCTTCCGGATGCACCTCGGGATAAGCAGCCACCGAAATCTCGAAGTCGGCAGCCTCGCGTAACCCGCCGACGAGATCGACGCCGTACTCGTAGCCGCCCGGATGCGGTTCGTATTGATCGGCATCGGGCGGCGGATCGCCGCGTAGCGCGACGATATCGCGAATACCCTCTTGCCAGTATTGCGCGGCAATTGCCTGCACTTCTTCTTTTGTCGAACCGACGCAGGTCAGGTGCGGTGCGGCCCGCAGGCCCGTCTCCGCGATGATCCGGCTGACGATGCGATGCGTACGATCCCGCGTCGAACCGTCGGCGCCATAGGTCACCGACACGAAACGCGGCTGCAACGGCGCGAGACGCTGAATGGAATTCCACAGCGTTTCTTCCATCGCCGGCGTATTCGGCGGAAAGAATTCGAACGAAACCTGGGGTTTTTTATTTTCAGTCATACGTACCTGTCCTAAGTTGCAGGTTGTCGGGCTCGGCCGCAAACAACACAAATTCCATAATCCTGCCCGGGAACCAGATGCGCTGCGCGACACGGTAACCGAGTTCAGATAACAACGCGGTGAGCTGGTTCTCAATCAGTCGTGACCCTCGCTGGGGATCCCGCAACTGCCGGGCAACCGGCTGCACGCGGTCGACGATCCATAACTGTCCGGTCGAATGCAACACCCGTCGCGCCTCGGTTAAATCCGCCAGGACATCGCCACTGCCGTTCAGCACCTCGTCGAGAATGACGAGGTCAAACGAATCATCATCGAACGGCAACTTCGCAAGGTCGCCGTTGCGGACCGTGCAATTCGCCAGACCGGCCTGGTGCAGACGCGATCTGGCCAGCAAACGCATGCGCCGCGATCTGTCGATGCCGACCACCCGGCGCGAACGGGGACCGAGCAGGCGCAACAACGTCCCGCTGCCGCAGCCGACATCGAGTACGTTATCCAGACGTCGCTCACCGATACATTCATCGATCGCCTCGGCAAAACTTTCGACCGAGGGCCGCTCAGCGGCGCCGGTCGAGTCCGGTGCGCGGTGTCCAAAAACCTCGCGTTCACGATTACGCTTGACCCGGTCCAGCGCCATGCGATCACGCACCAACTGCTCATCGTCGGTATCGATCAGCGCAAGTATCTCGCCGGCCAGTATCTTGCCAGCCATTCTATTGCCGGCCAGTCTATTACTGGCTTGAGCTGCCGGCAGGGTGGCCAGTCGATAGTAAATCCAGTGACCGTCACGGAATTTCGTCACGAGGCCCGCTTCATCGAGCAGACGCAGATGTCGCGAAACCCGGGGCTGGCTCTGCTCGAGAATTTCCTGCAGTTCGCCGACGGTGGCCTCGCCGTTTGCGAGCAACGCAAGCAACCGCAAGCGGGTTGGATCCGCCGCGGCCTTGAGTGTTTTTAAAGCTGCTCTCAAAGACATTAAAGAAATATAAAGGAATCTTTATATTTTATCCAGATATCAGATCACAGTTTGACAGCCCGCCTCCCGGCCCAGACTTTCACCCTTAATCTTTCTAAAAAACGTCGCTAAAAGTCGCGAAAATATCTGCATATGACGAGAACGTGTTTCCTGGCAAATCAGGCTGATCCGTGCACATGCGGCCTCGATTTGACAAAAAACGTGTGATATCGCGACGCAATACCTGATTATTACAAAGTGGGAACAATTATCACCCAATTAGGGTATATCGTTGGTTCTGATGAACGTCTTATAATCAGAACCAGATTTCCTGCCCCTCATGCTGGTCGATTCCAGCCGTGCAGGTCAATCCGTCGAGTTGAAAGATTTGCTGAACTATCCTCCAGGCTACGGCCCCACTCATGGTGGGGCCGTTTTTTTATGCGTCGCTCATTGGCCGGCACCGGCGGTGCAGCGATGCGACAGCTGTATCACGGCAAAAGCGCACAGGGTTGCCGCGCCGATCGACACGAGATCCAGCCAATCAAATTGACCAATGACAAAATAGTCGGCCACATTGTCCAGCAACGGCCAGTCGGCAAACCATGCCGGTACACGCACCGCTATCGCCGTGGCCCACGCATCACGCTGCGCAATCTCGAACAGGCTGCCGACAGCCCACCACCCGGCACACGCGGCGGCGGCGGACCATCGCCACGGCTCAAGCAAGGCTGATGTAAACAAAGTAAAGGCAAACGTATGGGCAAAGGTCGGTAACTGATAGCCGATCAGACCGAATACCGGCGCAAGACCGTTACCCAGTTTCCAGCTGTCCGGCACGAGATACGCGCTCGTACTCGGACGATCGAGCAGGTACACGAGCACACCGATCGCCAGCACGATGACGGCGAAGATAACCTGGATCGTTTCGGGTCTCGGTCGCGGCATGGATTTATCGTGAATTTATCAGGGTCAGACCCCATGGGGTCTGACCCCAATTCACCCATTCATATCGATTATCTGGACATGATAACCCGGTCACCATCCGTACCCGACACGATGAAAACGGCATTCAGCGTCTGATCGAGAACCAGAAACTGCCCGGCGGCAAAACCGGCGGTGATATTGATCGGCAGCTCCAGTCCGCTGCCCGCGCCGTTGACGAGATCCGACAAAATCGTGCGCGCACCGGTGTCCAGATCGACGGCAATGATCGATGCCCGGGATTGATCCGCCACGAGGGCCCGGTTGTTCTGCGCATCGATATAAATACCGGACGGCGCAATAAAACGGTTTTGGTCATCCGGCGTTTCCGGGTCGGACAGAATCGTACGCTCACCGGTCATGAGATCGACGGCCAGCACGGCCAGCAATTCCCGGTCGACCACCAGCGCGCGATCATTCGTTTCGTCAATCGCAATCGCATCGGGCACCCCGAATCCATTCTCGGTATCCGGCATTTCCGGGTCGGACAGAATCGTGCGCGCGCCCGTCGTAAGATCGACGGCGATCACGGCCTCAAGACTCTGGTCCGTAACCAGCACCCGGTTGCGATTATCGACAATATCCAGCGCAATATAACCGGGCGTGCCGAACGGATTCTGCTCGTCCGGTGTCGTCGCATCGGACAGAATCGTGCGCGCCCCGGTCACGAGATCGACGGTCAGTACGGCATCCAGGAGCTGGTCGACCACCAGCGCCCGCGCTTCGGGCTCGTCTACGAGCAGACCAATCGACCCGTCGAAAGGATGGTCGGCATCCGGAATGTCCACGTCAGACAGGATCGTGCGTACACCCGTTATCGCATCAACAGCGACGATGGCATCTAGCTGACTGTCGGTTACCAGCGCGCGGACATTGGCGTCATCGATCGTGATGCCGTGTGGCGTGAGCAGCTGATTGTCGGTCAGCAGTTCCACGATATCCGGTAAAGGCGTGCGCTCGCCGCTACGGGTTTCCGCATCAGTAACAAGATTGACCGCGATGACGCGCGCCTGGGCCGTATCGACAACGATCGCGCGGTTACTCGCTTCATCGAGCGCAAGCGCGCCGGGTTGCACGAAGATATTGCGGGTATTCGGAAAAAATGACGACGATACGATCGTACGCGCGCCGGTCGTCAGGTCGACCGACAGGACGGCCGTCTGCTGACGAGCCACTACGAGGGCCCGGTCGTTCGCCGCATCGACAACGATGCCGTCGGGCTCGAAAAATATATTGATTGCATCGGGCGTCGTCGCATCCGACAAAATCTTGCGCGCACCTAACGTCACTCCGGGCGTCAAATCGACCGCGATCACGGCGGCGAGATCACGGTCCGTCACGAGCGCACGGCTGTTGGCAGAATCGATGGCGATACCGGTCGGGGCGCTAAAGGCATTTTCGTCATCGGGCACCGTCTGATCCGACAGAATCGTTCTCGTGCCCGTGTCGAGGTCCACGGCAATGATGGCATCGAGACCGGAATCAACCACCAGCGCCCGGTTGCCCGCCTCATCGATGGCGATCCCATCCGGGGACACAAATGCATTCTGGTCATCGGGCGTCGCCGCATCGGACAACATAGTACGCGCGCCGGTCGCCAGATCCACGGCAATGACGGCATCGAGGAAAAGATCGGTCACCAGCGCCCGGTTGTTCGCAGCATCGATCGCAATCCCGTTCGGGGCACTGAACGGGTTCGCCGCATCGGGCATCGTCATGTCGGACAGGATCGTGCGTGCGCCGGTCGCAAGATCGACATCAACAACCGCTTTTAATACATCGTCGGTGACCAGCGCCCGGTTGTTGGCACTGTCAACCGCCGCCTGGCGCGGACTGGGCATCAGCACCGTGACTATGACGGTAATCTCGCCCGATTCGGCGTTGCCGTTCGAATCGGTAATCGTGTAGTCAAACGAATCGACGCCCAGAAACCCGGCGTTGGGCGTATACGTGACCAGTGAGCCGTCAATCTCCACGGCGCCCTGTCCGGGGTCCGTCGCAGCGACGACGCTCGGCTCCACACCGAGATCATTGACGACATGGCTGTTGGTAGTGTCGGGGAATAGCGCTACATCGAGTTCCAAGCTCTCATCCTGTTCGAGACCGAATGTCTTATCGACGGCCCACGGGGAATCTGTGGCACCATTGCTCGAGCCCGAAGCGATAATCGACGCGATGCCGGCCATCACTACGCCGGCTAAAACAAACAGCCGCAAACATCGAATCACAACCACGTTATCTGCCAATCGATTCACTTTATTTCCTGTTCTTATAGCCGGACGCGGCTTCCAGTCATGATTAAACCATGATGGCCGACCGGAGATCCCAAATTGTTTACTACTTGGGTTTACTACTTGGGGTTTACTACTTGGGTTTACTACTTGGGTTTACAATTTGCCGCACAGTATCTCGTTAACCTGTCCCGGATTGGCCTTGCCTTGCGTCGCCTGCATGACCTGTCCGACAAGAAAACCGAGTACTTTCGTCTTGCCGTCGCGATACTGGCTGACCTGCTCGGGGAAATCAGCGATCACCTGGTCGACGATCTTTTCGAGCTCACCGGTGTCGCTGATCTGTTTCAGGCCGCGACTGTCGATGATTTCATCCGCCGCGCCCCCGCCCTGCCACATGGCTTCGAACACTTCCTTGGCTATCTTGCCTGACACGGTGTGATCCGCAATTCGCCGCAACAATCCGGCCAGTTGCCCGGCCGACACGGGACTGTCGCCAATATCGATACCGTCCTTGTTCAGCGCCCCGGACAAGTCGCCGATCACCCAGTTCGCCGCCAGTTTCGCTTCTCCGCCACTAACTTTCGTCAGGGCTTTCATTAACGCCCGCGCAGCGGTTTCGAAATAATCGGCCAGCGGGCGACTCGCCACGAGCAGGCGGACATCGGCATCTTTCAGGCCGTACTCGTCAATGAAACGCAACCGCTTGGCATCCGGTAATTCCGGCAATTCACCACGAACTTCTTCGATAAAGTCGGCATCGATCTCGACCGGCAACAAATCCGGGTCCGGAAAATACCGGTAATCGTTGGCCTCTTCCTTGGTCCGCATCGAGCGTGTCTCGTCTCGATCCGAATCGTACAGGCGTGTCTCCTGCACGACCTTGCCGCCGTCTTCGAGAATATCGATCTGTCGTTCGACCTCGATATTGATCGCACGTTCGACGAACCGGAACGAGTTCAGGTTCTTCAGTTCCGACCGGGTCCCCAGTTCCTGCTGTCCGACCGGACGCACCGAGACGTTCGCATCGCAACGGAATGAACCCTCCTGCATGTTGCCGTCCGAAATTCCGATATAGCGCACGATCTGATGAATCTTGCGCATGTAAGCGACCGCCTCTTTTGCCGATCGCAGGTCCGGCTCGGATACAATCTCAAGTAATGGCGTTCCGGTCCGGTTCAGGTCGATAGCGGTCTCGCCGTCAAAGGCGTCATGCACGGACTTGCCGGCATCTTCCTCGAGATGCGCTCGCGTCACACCGATAGACTTGGTCGTGCCGTCCTCAAGTGTAATCTCGATATCCCCGCGACCGACAATCGGCAGTTCAAACTGACTGATCTGGTATGCCTTCGGGAGATCGGGATAAAAATAATTTTTTCGCGCGAATACCGAGCGCGGAGCAATCTGCGCACCGAGCGCCACGCCAAAGCGTATTGCCATGCGCACGACCTCGGCATTGAGCACCGGCAACACGCCCGGGTAACCGAGGTCGACGAGGCAGGCCTGTGTATTCGGTTCGGCGCCGTAAGCCGTCGAGGCACCGGAAAAAATCTTGCTCTTCGTCGCCAGCTGCGTGTGAATCTCGAGTCCGATGACCGTTTCCCAGCGACTCATGATGACGATTGTCCCTCGAGATCCGGTGCCTGGAAGTCCGGCGTCTTGAGGTGCCAGTCAGTCTGTTGCTGAAACCGGTGCGCGAAATTCAGCACCATTTCCTCGCCGAATGCCGGGCCGATCAACTGCAGACCGACGGGCAGACCGCGCGAGAACCCGCACGGGACCGACGCGCCGGGCAGGCCGGCCAGGTTTACGCCGATCGTATAAATGTCGTTCAGATACATCTGCACCGGGTCATCCACTTTCTCACCGAGCCGGAATGCCGGGGTCGGCGTCGTCGGGCCGGCTATGATGTCGACCGACTCGAAACACTTGCGGAAATCGTCGGCAATCAACTGCCGTGCCTTCTGCGCCTGTAAATAATAAGCGTCGTAGTAACCGGCAGACAGCACATAGGTGCCGGTCATGATGCGGCGCTTGACCTCGGGGCCGAAGCCCTCCTTGCGGGTCAGCTTGTAGAGCTCCTCGATATTGCGCGCCCCCTCGTGGCGATAACCGAAACGTACACCGTCGAAGCGCGACAGGTTCGAGGAACACTCGGCCGGCGCGACGATGTAATAGGTCGGCACCGATGCGCCGATATTCGGCAACGATACTTCTTCGGTCGTTGCGCCGAGCGCCTCGAAGGCCGCGATGGCCGTACGGAGACAGGCGGCGGATTCCGCTTCGAGCCCGTCATCGAAAAATTCCGTCGGCAGCCCGATACGTTTGCCCTCAAGCGATGCGCCGAGGCCGGCCGGGTAATCAGGCACCGGCCGGTCCGCTGAAGTCGAGTCTTTCTGATCGAAGCCGGCCATCGCCTGCACCAGCAATGCCGCGTCTTCGGCCGTTAACGTCAGCACCCCGGCCTGGTCGAGGCTTGAGGCGAACGCGATCATGCCGTAGCGCGACACACGGCCGTAGGTCGGTTTGAAGCCGGTGATGCCGGTCAATGCCGCGGGCTGGCGAATCGAACCGCCGGTATCGGTGCCGGTGGCCGCGGGCACGAACCCGGCCGCAACGGCCGCAGCCGAACCGCCCGACGAACCGCCCGGCGATCGCTTGGTATCCCATGGATTGGCGACCGGTCCAAAATAGCTCGTCTCGTTCGACGAACCCATCGCAAATTCATCCATATTCGTCTTGCCGACGACCACGACGCCGGCGGCAGCCAGGTTTTCGACGACGGTCGCGTCATACGGCGAGATAAAATTTGCGAGCATTTTCGAGCCGCACGTTGTCAGGACATCACGGGTACAGAAAATATCCTTGTGCGCAATCGGCACGCCGGTCAACGGCCCGCCCTTTCCCGCTGCGAGCACGGTATCAGCGGCATCTGCCGCGGCCAGGGCCTTATCCTGCGTCACTGTAATAAAAGAGTTCAGCGCCGCGTCACCCGCATCGATGCGGGCCAGGGCGTCCTCGGTCAACCGGCGGCTCGTAACGGAGCCGTCCCGCAGGGCCGTGGCGATTTCTCTGATTGTCTGGCGTTGCATGGTGTTTCGGAGTTCTCGGATTGCGGATTCCTGTTGATGACCCGGGTCTGACGGCCTTTATTTGTGCCTATATTCAATAGCCCTTATTCGATCGCCCTTTTCGATCACCCTATTCAATCACTTTGGGCACGCGATAGAATCCGTCACCGACGGCTTGCCCATTGCGCTGATACAGATCGCGCTGATTCGTTTCAGTCACCTCATCCGGGCGCAGGCGCTGGCTCATATCCAGCGGGTGCGCCATCGGCATCACCGCCGACGTATCGAGTTCACCGAGCTGTGCAACCAGGTCGATGATGCTCGACAATTTATCGACATAGTCGGCGATTTCGTCATCGCTGACCTCCAAACGCGCAAGATGCGCGATGTATTCGACATCACTTTTTGACAATGCCATGGGACGATATCCATCTGGGCGGGGAGCCGGAGGCGTCAATGATAATCCGCAGTTGCCCAAAATCCCACTGATTGCTAGAGTAGCCCGCGTTTTACGGGTTCTTTTTCGCGGGTCATCTCAATGCTCAAAGGTCTGATGGGCTATTTCTCCAACGATCTGTCGATCGACCTGGGGACGGCCAATACACTTATTTACCTGTCCGGCCACGGCATCGTGCTCGATGAACCGTCGGTCGTGGCGATCCGTGAGGAACCGGGCCGCGGCGGCAAAAGCGTTGCGGCAGTCGGTGTCGAAGCCAAGAACATGCTGGGACGCACGCCCGGCAATATCACGGCCATCAGACCGCTCAAGGACGGCGTCATCGCCGACTTCACGGTCACGGAGAAGATGCTCCAGCACTTCATTCACAAGACCCACCCGAATCGCTATTTTCGCCCGAGTCCGCGCGTTCTTGTCTGCGTGCCCTATGGTTCGACCCAGGTCGAGCGCCGGGCGATCCGCGAGTCCGCCGAGGGCGCCGGCGCGCGCAAGGTGTTTCTGATAGAAGAACCGATGGCTGCGGCGATCGGCGCCGGTATGCCGGTACACGAGGCACGCGGCTCAATGGTGCTCGACGTCGGCGGCGGCACCTCGGAAGTCGCGGTTATTTCGCTGAACGGTATCGTTTACGCATCTTCGGTTCGCATCGGCGGCGATCGGTTCGACGAGGCCATCATCAATTACGTCAGGCGCAATTACGGCATCCTGATCGGTGAAGCCACGGCCGAACGGATCAAGCACAATATCGGCTCGGCCTACCCGGGTGAAGAAGTGCGCGAACTTTCCGTCAAGGGCCGCAACCTGTCGGAAGGCGTGCCGCGCAGTTTCAGCCTGAATAGCAATGAAATTCTCGAAGCGCTGCAGGAACCGCTGCAGGGCATCGTCGGCGCGGTCAAAGGCGCCCTGGAACAAACACCACCGGAACTCGGCGCCGACGTCGCCGAGCGCGGCATCGTCCTGACCGGCGGTGGAGCACTGTTACGCGACCTCGACAAGTTACTGATGGAAGAAACCGGCTTGCCGGTCGTCGTCGCCGACGACCCGCTGACCTGCGTGGCCCGCGGCGGCGGCCGTGTCATCGAGTTAATGGACGAACAGGGACCCGGCGTTTTTGGGCTTGATTAGCAGTTGGTTGGAAAAACCCTCAGGCGGCACAATCCTGCGTTGAGAATCGGCTCACAATGCGGGGCCACGAAGTGGCAAACTGATTCATACACTCCGCTTGTTCCCCGGCGCTTGTTACATTTGCCCGGGACTGCGCGCCGATTTTTTCTTGGCTAGCACTCACCTGAGGCTTTTTATGCAGTCTGCTAGCTTGTAACCTGTCTGGACGGACACCATAAGCAGCAGGGCATGGCGCTCACCACACCTGACAGCGATCGACGCGCATTTCGCAATGAAGGCTTTGGCCTGAGGCTGGTTGTGTTATGCATACTGTCGGTCTCCATCATGGTGCTCGACCACAACGACGAGCATCTGAAAACCATTCGCAGCATCCTGTCTGCCGTCGTACACCCCATTCGGCTGGTCATCGATGCGCCATTTTCGCTCGGCCACTGGATCGGCGACAGCACCGCGACACGCAGTGAACTGTCCGCAGAGAACCGCCGACTGAAAGAACAGAACCTGATACAGAGTGCCCGCCTGCAACGACAGGTTGCACTCGAAGCGGAAAATACCCGGCTGAGAGCACTGCTCGATTCTACGGCCAAGGTCAGCGGCCGCGTGCTGATCGGCGAAATCATGTCGATCGACATGAACCCGTTTCGGCACCGCATCACGATCAACAAGGGCAGCAACGACGGTCTTTACGTCGGCCAGGCGTTGATTGATGCCGACGGAATCATCGGCCAGGTGATTCGGGACCAGTTCTTCTCGGCCGAAGCGCTGCTGATCACCGATATCGACCATGCACTGCCGGTCGAAATCGTCCGCAGCCGATTGCGGACGATCGCAGTCGGCACCGGCGATCTGGAGCGATTGTCGCTGCCTTTTCTACCGCGCAATGCGGATGTCGTGGACGGCGACATACTCGTCACATCCGGGCTCGGCGGCACGTTTCCGCCCGGGTATCCGGTCGGCATCATCGATACCATTGCGGGTGACAGCGGCAAACCGTTCCTGACCGTCGGCGCCAGGCCGGCGGCGGCACTGAACCGCATACGCGAAGTGCTGCTGATCTGGCCCGAGCCTGCCGCCGCCCAGCGCGCGGCCGCCGACGGCAATGATCGTCCGGTCAGCCCTCCCGAGGCCGCCGAGGCGATTGTCCCCGCGACGATCGATCCCGTCGGGGATGCGCCCGCCTTGGATGCGCCATGAGCAAGCGCAGCGCACCCCGCTGGCCAGTCTGGCTCGTTTTTATTGCCGCCGTCGCGCTGGTCAGCCTGCCGTTACCGACCATCATGACGCCCGTTCGTCCGCCATGGGCGGCGATTGCGGTGATTTACTGGATCATGATGTGGCCGCGGGTTTTCGGCATCGGCAGCGCCTGGATCATCGGCCTGCTGCTCGATATCCTGCAGGGCGAACTGCTGGGTCAGAACGCTTTTGCATTGAGCGTCATCGGGTATCTGACGCTGCGGTTTCATCTGCAAATCCGCATCTTCCCACTCTGGCAGTTAACGACGACCGTTTTTGCACTGCTGGCCGTGAACGCATTTATCCTGTTCTGGATAGACGGCGTCGCCGGCAATCCAGCGGCGGGCTTCGCACGCTGGACACAAGTCTTGGTCGGTGGAATCCTGTGGCCACCGATCATGGCCATCATGGATCGCCTGCGCGAGCGCATAGAGAACCGCGATCCGACTTTTTTCGTGAGCAGATAACACGCACATGCCGACAAGTGACAAGCTAAAAGATCACTGGGCAGAACAACAATTGTTTCTGCGCCGCGTCATCGCTGCCGCAATCTTTATCGTCGGCCTGAGTATGATCGTACTGACCCGGCTCGGGCAGTTGCAAATCAAAGAATATGAGTATTTCTCGGCACAGTCACAGGGCAACAGGATACGCGTGCAACCCTTGCCGCCAACCCGCGGCCTGATCTACGACCGCAATGGTGCAGTACTGGCCGAAAACCTGCCGAGTTATCAGCTCGAACTGACACCGGAGCAGGTTCCGGACACGAATGAGACGCTGGACCGCCTCGCGCGCTTCGGGCTGATCGACAGCGAAGACATCGATACCCTCAAGTCGCTGATTCGTCAGCACAGGCGATTCGACTCGATTCCGATCCGACGACGGCTGACCGATGTAGAAGTTGCAAAATTTGCCCTCGAGCGCCCGCGCTTCCCGGGCGTCGATATTCATGCCCGGCTGACGCGAAACTATCCATACGGCAAGGCCGTCGCCCACGCACTCGGCTACGTCGGCGGTATCAATACAGCGGATTTGCAGAATATCGATAAAAGTGACTATGCCGGCACTTCACTGATCGGCAAGAGCTCGCTCGAACGACACTATGAAAGTGAATTGCACGGCAATGTCGGCCACGAGGAAGTCCTGGTCAATGCGCGCGGACGCATCATGCAGGGTCTCAATGCCCAATCTTCGCAACCCGGCAAGGACCTGATCCTGACGATCGACATCGAATCGCAGCTGGCCGCGCACGAGGCCCTCGCAGGCAAACGGGGCGCCGTCGTTGCCATCGACCCCAAGACCGGTGAGGTCCTCGTCTTTGTGAGCGAACCGTCGTTCGACCCCAACGCCATCAGTATCGGCATGAGCCGGGCGCAATATCGCAAACTACAGGAAAACCCGGACCTGCCGCTGTTCAATCGTGCCCTGCAGGGCACCTACCCGCCGGGTTCGACCATCAAGCCGATCATTGCCCTGGCCGCCCTGTACTACGATTCGATCGACCCGGATAAGCCTCATTTCTGCGGCGGTTATTACTCATTACCGGGCAGCACTCATCGCTATCGTGACTGGAAGCGTGAGGGTCACGGCTGGATCGACATGCACCAATCAATCGAACAATCCTGCGACGTCTATTTTTACCAGCTTGCGCGCGAGCTCGGCATTGATCGCATGGAGTCGTTTCTAAAGCGCTTTGGACTCGGTCACAACACCGGCATTGACCTGACCGGAGAGAAAAGCGGACTCGTGCCGGGCCGCGACTGGAAGCGGCGCGCATTCACCAACCGGGGCGACAAGGTCTGGTTTCCGGGCGAGACGGTCATTACCGGTATCGGTCAGGGTTATGTGCTCACCACACCCCTGCAACTGGCACATGCCGCGGCGACGATTGCAAACCGCGGTGAACGCTTCCGACCTACGCTATTGCGCGGATTCAGCAACCCGGACAGCAACACCGTCGAATTCAAGGAACCCATGAGTCTGGACTCGGTCGGTATCATTGATAATCAACAATGGGAACGGATCATCAGTGCAATGAATGCCGTCTTGCAGGGCAAGCGCGGCACAGCACGTGCAGTGGGAATCGATGCACCGTTTACGATGGCCGGCAAAAGCGGTACGGCACAGGTCTTCAGCGTCGCGCAAGATCAGGAATACGAGACGGAGGAACTCGAGGAGCGTATGCGTGACCACGCATTGTTCATCGCATTTGCACCGCTTGAAGACCCGCAGATTGCCATCGCAGTCATCGTTGAGAACGGCGAGAGCGGCAGCAGCACGGCGGCGCCGATTGCCAGAACAGTCATGGAAAGTTATCTGCAGGGCCTGTTATGACGACGCTCATTTCCGACCGACGTCACCAGCCGCTGGGCGCGATGGCGTTCATGTTGCGCAGCCTGCATCTCGACGGCGTACTCCTGGCCGGTATCATCTGCATACTTATGACCGGACTCGCGGCCCTGTACAGCGCCGTCGGACAGGATACCGGCATGCTCTTCAATCAATTCATGCGGATCTGCGCCGCGCTCGCCGCGATGCTGATTATGGCGCAGGTGAGCCCGGGATGGCTGCGTCGAGCCGCACCGTGGGTTTTTGGTATCGGTTTGTTTCTGCTCACCCTGGTTCTTTTGACCGGCGACGTGGGCAAGGGCGCGCAACGCTGGCTGAACCTCGGTATCCGGTTTCAACCGTCGGAGATCATGAAGCTCGGACTGCCCATGATGCTGGCGTATCTGCTGCACGATCGGGCTCTGCCGCCGTCGCTCGGACTGATCCTCGTCAGCCTCATTGTCATCTTCGTACCGGTCGGGTTAATTGCGGTGCAACCGGATCTCGGCACGGCCATTCTGATCGTGCTCTCGGGCGCCAGCGTAATCTTCCTTGCCGGGATCGGCGCACGATATATCATCGGTGCGATTGCAACGGCGCTGATCTCTATGCCGCTATTGTGGTATTTCGTCATGCACGACTATCAGAAAAGTCGGGTCCTGACACTGCTGAATCCGGACAACGACCCGCTCGGCGCCGGCTACCACATCATACAATCGAAGATTGCCATCGGTTCCGGTGGGTTGTTCGGTAAAGGATGGCTGAACGGTAGCCAGGGACAGCTCGAGTTCCTGCCGGAGCGTTCTACCGATTTTATTTTCGCAGTCATCGGTGAGGAATTCGGGCTGATGGGAGTGCTCGTCATTCTGCTCGTTTACCTGTTCATCGTCGGCCGCGGCCTGTTTATTGCGGCCACAGCGCAGGACACGTTCTCGCGCCTGCTTGCCGGAAGTATCAGCCTGACTTTTTTCTTCTACGTATTCGTCAACATGTCGATGGTCGCCGGGCTGCTACCGGTGGTCGGCGTGCCGCTTCCGCTCGTCAGCGCCGGGGGAACATCGATGGTGACCCTGCTGGCCGGTTTCGGTATTCTGATGTCTACCCATACGCATCGGAAGCTATTGGCCAGATGACAAGGAACCGTTCGACTCGATCAAGCCATCCCCTGCTTGCAGCCATCATCGCCGCCATCGTCGCCGCCGCCGCGCCCGCCGTATCGCCGGCATACGATGCGGACCGGGAAGATGTCAGGCTCTTTATTGACGAGCTCGTCAGTAAACACAACTTCGACACGAACTACGTGAAATCGATGCTGGCGCAGTCCGAGAGCAAGCAGAGCATTCTCGATGCGATCAGCAAGCCGGCGGAACGTACCCTTGCCTGGCACGAATACCGCAAAATTTTCATTACCCGGAAAAGAATCGATGCCGGCATACAGTTCCTGGAAGAACATGCCGACAGCCTGGCGCGTGTCACCGAACAAACCGGCGTACCGGTGGAAATCATTACCGCTATTATCGGCGTCGAAACCTTTTACGGGCGCATCACCGGCAGCTACCGGGTCATCGACGCACTGGCCACGCTCGGCTTCGACTACCCGCCCCGCGCGAAGTTTTTTCGTGGTCAGCTCGAGGAACTGTTCATGCTCGCCCGGGAGGAACGATTCAAACTGACCGACCTGGTCGGCTCGTATGCCGGTGCGATGGGTCCGCCCCAGTTCATCCCGAGCAGCTACCGGGCCTATGCCGTCGACGGCGACGGCGACGGACGTCGCGATCTGCTCGGCAACTGGGACGACATTCTGTTGAGTGTCGCCAATTACTTCACCCGGCACGGCTGGCATGCCGGCGAACCGGTGATCGTACGGGGGACCTCGGAAGAGGACCTGCCCGTGCCGACCGGCGGAAACTCACTGAAGCTGACCGAAACCGTCGCATCACTGACCGAACGCAACATCCGTTTTGCTACCGACCTCGATGCCGACGCGCCGGCGCAGCTGTTCAGTCTCGAGGGTGAGGCCGGGCCTGAATACTGGATCGGGTTCCATAATTTTTACGTCATCACCCGCTACAATCACAGCGCGATGTATGCGCTGGCCGTTTTTCAATTATCCGATGCTTTGTCAGACGCACGTTCCGCGACTGACGGATCCGACAGGGTAAGTCACAACCTGCCCTGAACCTCCCGCAAGCCTGCATGACAAACCAGACCGAAAGACTAAATGTCCTGCCGCTGACCGGGAAGCCGGCCCGCTGCCTGCCCGTCATCCTGCTGATCGGCGCCTGGGTCACGCTGGGTGGCTGCTCGCAAGCCGTCAAGTGGGATGAATCGGCCCGCCAACCGCAAAGCAATTCCGCGCAGACACCGAAACGAAGTTCCCGGGGAAATCCCCCGTTCTACGAGGTGTTCGGCCAGCGTTATTACGTCATGGACAGCAGCGACGGATTCAAGGAGCGCGGCGTTGCATCATGGTACGGCAAGAAGTTTCACGGCAGACAGACTTCGAGCGGCGCTATTTACGATATGCACGCTATGACGGCCGCGCACAAGACGCTGCCCCTGCCGACGAAAGTTCGTGTTCGCAACCTGAAAAACGGCCGCAGCATCGTCGTGATGGTCAATGACCGCGGTCCGTTCGTCGATAATCGCATCATCGACCTGTCTTACGCCGCGGCCACGCAACTGGATATGATCAGGGAAGGCACGGCGCTCGTGGAGATCCGGGCGGTCACGGACAGCATCCCGGCCGTCAACGGCACTGTTGCGGCCACGAATAACGCACTGGAGAGTTCGCAGGCCACGGCTACAGAGGTACAGGATTCGCAGGCCACGCAAGCAGTCTCAATCAGTCTGTACCTGCAGGTCGGCGCATTCAGCGAGTGGTCCAATGCCCAGCAACTGCT
>Ga0255049_10000850_pt1 | contig 18024 bp, 12 predicted proteins | sample JV7_2_3_MG_FD_183615 | JGI IMG/M metagenome (GOLD analysis project Ga0255049, IMG submission 183615) | Seawater microbial communities from Jervis Inlet, British Columbia, Canada - JV7_2_3 | ecosystem: Environmental > Aquatic > Marine > Inlet | place: Canada: British Columbia | collected 2016-10-06
GAACGCGCTGATAGTCCGCAAAACCCTCCTTGTAGCGCAGGAAAGCCAGCTGAGCCGAGCGTGTCGCGACCATCACGCCCTCGCCCAAAATTTCGTCCTGCGCACGAGTGCTGGCGAGCGACGTCATTGCATCTTCTACTTCGCGCGCGGCCTGAATGACGGTTTCCTGATAAGCAATCAACGCCTGCTGCAGACGCGCATCCTGCACCCGAATATTGTTTCGAATACGCCCGTAGTTAAAAAACGGCCAGACGAAGCTCGCGCCTACCGAATACGCTGTGCTGTCAGAGGAAAACAGATCATCAATGGTGGAGTTGCCTGTGTCGACATCGGTGGAAGAGAATCCAAGAAAGCCGTTCAAGCTGAAACTCGGATAGAGGTTGGTCTCTGCGGCACCGACCAAGGCGTTCTGCGCGAGCGCCTGCAATTCGGCCCGGCGCACGTCCGGCCGCTGCCTGAGCAAGTCGGCCGGCATACCCACATGGACCGCTTCCGGCACTTTGGGCGGCGCACCGTCTCCTTTGAACAATTGCGCCAGATCCGAGGGCGCCATGCCGAGTAGCACGCTCAAGGCGTTCTTTGATTGTTGCAAGGTTGCCTCGAGTCCCGGAATCGTTGCCTTGGTGCCCAGGAGCAGAGTTTTCGCCTGCAATGCGTCCAGCTCGGAGCTCGAACCGTTGCGGAACAACACGTCAACGATTTCGAAGCTGCGTTGCTGTAATTCGACGCTGTCTCGGGCAAGACGCAGTTGTTCCTCGGTTGCACGAATGATCACGTAGGTATCGGCGACCGCAGCGGTCACGAGGACCATGGCGTCGTCATAATTTGCGATCGTTGCCAGCAGGTTCGCATCAGCTGCTTCGATGCCACGGCGAAACCGGCCCCAAAAATCAATTTCCCATGATAGTCCGGCCCCGAGGCTGTATTGCTCAATTCTCAGGTCGCCGTTATCAACGATGGATGCGTCACCACTCACCGCCTGAACCTGCGGATAGCGGTTGCCGGTCGCGATACCGAGATTGGCCTGCGCCTCGATGACTCGAAGTCCTGCGATCCTCAGGTTGTTGTTGCGCTGAATGGCCGTGTCGATGAACTCATTCAGCACCGGGTCTTCGAGTATCCGCCACCACTCGGCGAGACTGGCCGGGGAGGTTTCAAATTGAGCGAGCTCGGCGTCGAGCCAGGCAGGATTCACGGGGGCCTCAGGCCGGACAAAATCCGGCCCGACCGGCGCGCAGGCAACGGTCAGCAACAAGGTTGCCAGGAGTGTGAATCGCATCGCCGTACTCTGCGAGTCGATCTCAGGCGCTGGTTTCGGTCGATGGCGCTTGGTCCGGCGCCATCCAGGCGGTCAGTAATTCGTAGCTAATAGCCAGTAATACCGCACCCAGGAACAGGCCGATAATGCCAAAGGCTATTGCGCCGCCAATTGCGCCGATCAATATCACAAGCATCGGCGTATCAACGCCACGACCGAGCAACATCGGTTTGAGGACCGCGTCGCTTACGCTAACGATCATTGAATAGATCGCGAATATCGTTGCGGGCACGGGCTCGGCGACCGAAAAGACCCAGACGGCAATTGGCCCAAGAATCAATATCGGCGGCAGTTGTATGATCGCGAGAACCAGAATCGCGCCCGCCCACAATCCCGGTGCCGGAACGCCGATCGCCACCAAGCCGATAGCGGCAAATAGTGTCTGAATTATCGCCACGCCAAGCACGCCTTTGACCACACTGCGAATCGTGCCGATTGACATGTCGGTCAGCTTATCGCCGGCGCTATCGCCCACCAGGCTGCCGGCAATGTTTCGAGCTGCGCGATGCCCGGACGTGGCGCTCATAAACAGGACGCCTGCGATGATCACCGAAAAAATGAATTGGAAAGCTGTGCCAATCGTGCTGCCGGCAAGACTGAGCGCTCTTTGGCCAAGCGCTTCAAGTTGCGAGGAGTACTTGTTGAGCGTGTCCTCCAAATTGGACGCAGCATCGCTCCAGATTGCATGAACCTTCTCGCCAATCAAGGGCCACTCTGCGACGCTGGCATTGGGAGGAGAAATTGTGACCGAGCCGTCTTCGAGATGACTGGCAACATTCCGGAGTCCGCTGATTGACGAGTCGGCCAGCATCCAGGTAGGCACAATGACGATTGTCAGCCCGATGGCCACCAGGATGAACGACGACAATTTTTCCCGCCCACCGAGCTTCGCGGCCAATGATGTGTACGCGGGATAAAGGGCAACGCTGATGACTATGCCCCAGATAACGACGGTGATAAACGGGGAGACGATTCGGTAACACAACATCAACAACAGCAGCAATGCGCCGATCTGAATAAAGGATGCCACCGCATTCGCGAGAAAGCGATCGTCTGTCTGTGCGCTATTTGCACTGGTCATGAGAATCTCCTAATTATTATTTTTTCGTTGCGAGTCCGCGCCACATGCGTTGTACGACGGCGAACAATAAGGCCGTTGTCCAGCCGACCAGCAAAATGCCGTTCAGGGCTTCGATGCCACTCAGTATGCGCCAACCTTCACTCAAGGTGATGTCCCCATAACCGAGCGTCGTGAAAGTGACGAAAGAAAAATAAACCGCCTTCTCGAACGACGCCAGTTCGCCGTCTGGCAACAGCACGATATACGAGCCTGCCCAGATCATAATCTCAATCGCATGCAGTGCTACTAGGACAAGTACGGTTTGGATCAGAATTAAAATCGACAGCCGATTTCGCCAGTCACTATCGTTAGCATAGCGTTGTGTAACGTGGCGAACCCACATTGTAGAGCCGATCGCGTGAATCACAATGGTGATGGTAACCAGCGCGGCGCCAATTAGACTCATTCGTAACATTGCGCCAGATTACACCAAAATGGCCGCCGAACGACGGCAGGCGGGCGCTAAACGACCCGGTTTCGCGCCTGACCAGCGAGGAATGCGGCGGCATTTGCGGCAAGCTCATCGATGGCGTTCTGGCGGGCTTGATCCGTTCCCCAGGCGATATGTGGTGTGATAAGCAGGTTTTCGCCGGCGTAATCCAGCAGGGCATCGCCGTCCACGGGCGGTTCCTGCGACAATACATCTATAACGGCCCCGGCAAGATGACCGGAGTCCAACGCATCGGCGAGAGCCGCAGAGTCGATGAGCGCGCCGCGTGCGGTGTTAATCAGTATGGCGTCCGGCTTCATCCGTTCGATCGTGTCCCGGTTGAACAGATTGTGCGTTTGCTCGGTGAGCGGGCAGTGCAGTGAAATCACGTCAGCCCGTTCAAGCAGCTCGTCGAACGTTACGCAATCTTCGACAACGCTCTCGGAACCGGGTCGCTCGGACACAATTACGGTCACGCCGAACTCACGCGCGATTCGCGCCACGCCCTGGCCGAGAGTTCCGTAGCCGACAATGCCAAGCGTCATGGCCGAGAGTTCCCGTATCGGAAACGTCAAAATGCAGGCGTCTTTGGAGCGTTGCCAGTCGCCGCCTCGAACAGACCGGTTGTATCGATCGAGACTGTGAGTCAGCATCAGCAGTGCGCCGAAGACGTGCTCAGCGATCGATTGCGTACAGTAGCCGCGAATGTTGGCGACCGCGATGCCGTGCGACTTGGCCGTTTCGAGGTCGATATTATCGGTGCCCGTGGCAGTCAGGCCAATGTAGCGAAGGTCGTTCGCCTTCAACAGCAACTCATTGGTCAATCGAATTTTGTTGGTGAAAACGAACTCGACACCCGAGATGCGTGCAGCGACCTTGTCGTCGGTCGTGTCGTCGTAGAGCTTCAGTTCGGGAAACAGGGCTCGCAATGGCTGTAGGTCCAGGTCCGGACCCATCGTCGAGTAGTCGAGGAATACCGCTTGCATTGCGATTTGCGCCAGTCTCTGTCACAAAGTGTAACAACATGAAGGATGAATACTGGAAACGCAAATCACTGGCGGAAATGAGTGCCAAGGAGTGGGAAGGTCTATGTGATGGCTGTGCTCTCTGCTGCATGCACAAGATCGAAAACGAGGACACGGGCGAAATTTTCTATACTGACATCGCGTGTCGACTGCTCGACGTAAACACCTGCCGCTGCAGCGACTACGCGAATCGCGCCAAACGGGTTGCCGATTGCGTGGTGTTATCGGTGGATGAGCCCGCAGCATTTTCGTGGTTGCCAGACAGCTGCGCCTACCGCCGACTTGCAAACAAACAGGCGCTCCCTGTGTGGCACCCTTTGCTTACGGGAGATCCTGAATCAGTGCACGAAGCCGGCATTTCGGTTCGCGGCAAGGCGGTATCTGAAAATGAAACGAGCGAGTACACGGTGCTGCGCCAGGTGAGTGACACTAATGAGTAATTACAGGACGATTCCACTGCCCGATTACCGCGAATACCCGGTACAGGAGATGCGGCAACGGCTCAACGATTTCTACACTGAGATGAATCGGCGGCGAACAGTACGTGAGTTTTCTGATCGAGCTGTTCCACGAGACATCATCGAAACGGCGCTCATGGCAGCGAATACAGCGCCGAGCGGAGCGAATCTGCAGCCCTGGCACTTTGTCGCAGTCAGTGGCTCAGCGACGAAGCAGAAGATTCGGGATGCCGCCGAGATTGAGGAGCGCGAATTTTACGAGCATCGCGCAACATCCGAGTGGCTTGCGGCATTGGAGCCAATAGGCACAGACTCGAACAAGCCGTTTCTGGAAACAGCGCCATACCTGATTGCGGTGTTCTTACAAAAGTTTGGCGTGCTCGAGGATGGTCGCAAGGTGAAACACTACTATCCAACAGAATCGACGGGACTCGCAACCGGAATACTGATCACAGCATTGCACCAGGCGGGCCTCGTTTGTCTGACGCACACACCGAGCCCGATGAAATTCCTGAACGAGATTCTCGACCGGCCAAAGAGTGAACGACCATTCCTGTTGTTGGTGACCGGATACCCGGCCGACGATGCCGAGGTACCGGACATCAACAGAAAACCTCTCGACGAGTACACCAGCTTCATCGACTAATACACAACGCTCGACAAGAAAAGCCTGAAGCTCTCTCTCGCTGCAGTCTGGTCGTCCCACGACTCGAAGTTTCTTGGCGTGAAACCCGTCGTGCGAAGTTGGATATCGTCTGAGTTGGCAATAAGCCGTATCTGATCCGCCGTTACCCGGTAATAAGCATCCAGGGCAGAAGTGACCGGTTGTGAATACACGGGTTCGCTGGCCCCGATCGCGTCGGGGGTCCAGCCGTTTAGTTCGAGCGGCAGCGGTTCGCCGTTGATAAACAAGACGATCGAGTCAAAACCGTTCCGACGGTCAGCCACACTAGCTGTTTGATTGGTGTTCCAGATACCAAGCCAGAGAAAGTACTCAAATCGGCCGCCACGATTGACTTGCAAGGGTCCGAGACTCACGAGATTCCTGGCGAAAGCCGCTTGCGATGGATTGTCGCGATAAAGAACCATCGGAGTAGAGCTGAAAGTCAGCGTGACACCAGTTTTCGGATCCAACTTTTCCCCTGGCGGGAGTGTTGTCGAAGCACAGCCGAGAAACGATGCAGACAATAGCCCAAACGCAAGGAGGCGTGTTGCTCGCTGAATTCCGGGTGCGACAGTCATGTGCTTAGAAAAAAGCCTGGTAGCCGAGGCTAATAAAATATGACTCACGATTCATGTCCGGACCGGCCAGAGCACGCTGAGCGAATTGCTTGCCGGCTTCAAATTCAATACGCAGGCTTCGGTTATGACGATACTGAATACGGACCGCCGGTGTGTACAACCACTCGTCACTTGAATCCGACCAGATTCTCCGCTGATCGATCCGAATCCGCGGATTTATCCGCCAGCGCCTACCAATTGGAATACGGCTGTCCAGCGCCAAAGAAATGACTCTCGTGTTATCCGAATCGGAGAGTCGCAGACTAATCATCGATACGTCTCCTTCCTTTAGCAAGCTACTGGCTATCAGCGTCGTTGAGAAATAGCTGTAGCTTGACTCCGGCGTCGCCGCAATACCGCCCGAGTCAGGCGTCGCCTCGACGGTCGTCTGATTAGCATCAACGCTAAACTGAAATTTCGGTGAGAGCGAGTAAGAAACGCTGGCGGTGTAAGAGCTTGCGAGCGGCGTCCGGTCTACGCTTAATTGGCGTATTTCGTCTTCGGTCATCAGCACCAGCAGTTCCTTGAACGTTGCGACAGGCTGACCGATCATCGCACTGCCTGTGCTAAGGAACGGGCTATGCCGACGGTCAATCGAAGCGCTTATTGTCAGGCGAGAATCGAACCGCCAGCTACCTTGCAAAAATGCACTGCTTAGTTGGCCGTAGGAGGTGTCGTAATCGATCAGGCCCCACAAGCTCTTATTCGTTCCAAAGTAACGTAACTCCGTGCCAATCGCCTGTCGATCCTCGACGCCCGCGATGTCTTGCCGAATGACAAACAGGCCAATTTCAAGGTCCTCAAAAACAGGGCCGTAGCTGATGCTGGTGCCATAGAAGGTTCTCTCGGAATCGAGGCCGTCGGCAACGGAAAAAACGGGCTGCCCAATAACCGCATTGACCAGGATACGTTCAGTTGCGCGATAGTCTAGATTCAGGCCATCAAAACGACCAAGTACGCCGCCCGTATTTCTCGATTGCCGGCCGATTCGCCCGCGCAGGCCGGTTTCCGGGTCTGCGAGGTCCGCGTAAGCATACGACACCCTTACCTGGTTTCCGGAGCCCGCACTCGCGTTGAGAAAGTCTCTTCGATAGCCGCCGGACAGCCGGCTGCTGAAATCAAAACGTGAGCCACGTCGTCGAGCATCAATATTCACGTCGGAGTACAGAGCAGACTGGCTGATAACTTCGTCTTCATCATTGAATTGGTTCGCATCGCGGCGATAGTACTGAGACGCATAGGTATTGATGCGCCACTCGCTTGGTTGTGGCCTGAACTGTCGATCGGCCGACCCCTCGAGAACTGCCTGAGGTTGATTTGCTTGCCTGCCAGTCGCCAACAGTGCGGCGAGACGCTGTTGCACACGACCCGCGCCTTCCCCGTCCGGGTACAACGACAGGTAGCGCTGATACTCTGCCTTGGCGTGTGCCGTCTGTCCGTTCTTTTCCCGAGCAAGCCCCAGGTACTCCTGAGCTTCCGCATGCCGATCGTGATTGGGTGCTCGTAATACTTTTGTATAGATCTGAACGGCCCTTGAGACTTCACCAGCGATCACAGCAAGGCGCGCATCGGCCATCAGCTCGTCAATCTGATCCAGGCCGATCGCGGCCAGCGCGGCGCTGGGCGCATAGGCATATTGCTTGGAGCCGGTTAAGCTTGAATTCTCAAGCTCGCTGACCGCGTCATTTGGGGTCCTGTCGATCCAGGCGGTGGGATGCGTGGACTGCAGCCGCGCAAGTTCGAGCCGTGCAGCGTCAGGGCTTTTGAAGTGACCCAGGCGAAGTCGATACCAGGTGGCGCCGGCGAGCACTACCTGTGTCTCGAATACGCTCAAGCCGGGCGAGGCCGGCTCTAGAATTCTATCGGCCGCGGTATGGGGCGTACGACTGGACGACAGGTTGATAACGTATGTCCGCCCTGGCTCCGGTTCTCTTCGTACTCTGACGCCTCCTGTGGATCTTGATTGCGTCGCAGCCACGACCTCTGGCTCATCCAGGTGTACTCGAACGTTGATACGGCTCTGACCAACGTCGTAGGAAACCTCGAATCGAACGGTGTCAGTGAAAACAAAGGTCAATGTCTGTGTCGTTGCCAGTTCGCCGTCGTAATCGACTTCAAGCAGCTTCGCCAGGTCGGAATTTGATGGTCGAAATAGATCTCGGGATTTCGCAACTGACGGCACCGAACCAGGACAAATAGTCGTGGCATCGAGTTGTACACGCAACTGTCTGCCACGATTAACAGGGAGGTGGCCCAGGTAAGCGACCCGGCAGGCGAATTGAATAGTGATAACTGCGACATCATCATTGCGAGTGACATCCCCGCCAGTGATAAATCGTGATGCTCCGAACACAGTCGGGCAAACCAGCAGCAGGACTAGTCCCGCTGTCAGTCGCCCGCGGCGAATTTTTTCGGCCCTAAAAGCCACCGCCCGTTATCCGGTGCTCGGGCCCCGGCCTGTTCTTCTTAATCTTGGTCAGGCTGCTATCCGTATACACATGGCAAGCGCCGCTGCAGTCTCGAAGTTCGCTGACCGTATAGCGGACATCGGGGTTTTCGTATTTTTTGTGTGGGCCGGATTTGTAATCGCCCGCGTGACAACCAGCACAATCAGGTTGGAATGCCGCGTTTCGCCATGCAACGACCTCGGTGTTCGTCCGGTGGCAGTCTGTGCACTGTTGCGCGCCGCGATGATCCAGCGGTTCATAGGGCGTAGTCGTGTGGCGGAAATCGTCCGGTAGCCAGGCGTTCGTGTCGTGGCAGTTACCGCATTCTCTCGCCGTGCCGAAGTGACCCGAATTTTTTCCAGTTGCGATGACGCCGTTATGGCAGGACGTGCAAGAACCGAGCACCTGATCATGGTCCACGTTAAACACGGGGACCCACGTAGCTGGTGTGTGGCAGTCTTCACACACGTTGGTGGTCAGTGCATGCTGCGGATTTTTGCCCGTCGCAATTGATCCATTATGGCAGCCGATACAATTGCCGCTTACGTTGGCGTGGTCGTAATTCGCCGGTAACCATGCGACCGTGGTATGGCAATCGTCGCAGTTATTGCCGCTAGCTATGTGCGTGGGATGTTTGCCGGTTGCCGCGACACCGTCATGACAAGAGCCGCAGCTGCCGAGTACCTGCGTATGGTCGACGGTGACAGGCGGTACCCAGACTGCAGGATTGTGACAATCCTCGCAGACGTTGGTCGTAAGAACGTGCGCCGGGTTCTTGCCGGTCGCCGTTACACCGTTGTGGCAGTTGCTGCAGTTACCCGTAATGCTGGCGTGATCGAAGTTGGCGGGTAACCAGCCTGCCGACGTGTGGCAGTCTTCGCAGACGTTACCAGTGTTGATATGCGTCGGCGTCTTGCCGGTCGCCGTCAAGCCGTCGTGGCAGCTACCGCAATTGCCGATGATGCCAATGTGATCAAAGTTTGCAGGAACCCACGCAGCCGTGATGTGGCAATCGTCGCAATTGTTGCTGCTGCTTACGTGCGCCGGCGTTTTTCCGGTGGCCACAACGCCATCGTGACAGGACCCACATGTGCCAATCACGTTTGCATGGTCAACAATGGCGGGCGGAATCCAGGCGACCACACTATGACAATCCTCGCAGACATTGGTTGACTGAATGTGCGTGGGATTTTTTCCGGTCGCATCGTTACCGTTGTGACAACTCGTGCAATTGCCGGTGATATTGATGTGGTCAAAATTTGCCGGGACCCATGCAATGCTTATGTGGCAGTCATCGCAGGTGTTGCCGCTCGTGATGTGTGTGGGTGTCTTACCAGTTGCAATACTGCCGTTGTGACAGGATTCACAAGTACCGATTACCTGGGCATGGTCGACCATAAACGCGGGCGCCCAAAGGTTCACGCTATGACAATCCTCACAAACAAGGGTTGTCTGCATGTGTGCGACATGCTTGCCAGTTGCATCCGTACCGTTATGGCAGCTCGAACAATTGCCGGCGATAGACGCGTGATCAAAATTAGCTGGCGACCAGCCAACGGTTGTGTGGCAGTCGTCGCAGTTACTACCGCTGGAAAGATGAGTCGCATGTTTGCCAGTGGCTGTGACTCCGTCGTGGCAGGAGCCGCAGCTGCCTAGTACTTGCGCATGGTCGACGGTGTCAGGCGGCAGCCACGAGACCGCGTTATGGCAGTCTTCGCAAACGGATGTCGACTGTATGTGCGCAGGGTTCTTCCCGGTTGCGTCCGTACCGTTATGGCAATTCGTACAGTTGCCCATAATATTCACGTGATCGAAATTGGCTGGAACCCAGCTCGATGTCGCGTGGCAGTCGTCGCAGTTACTGCCACTTGCAATATGATTGGGGTCCTTGCCCGTTGCGATATTGCCGTCGTGACAGGAGCCGCAGCTCCCCAGCACGTTCAGATGGTCGACCGTGAACACAGGGCTCCAGGCACTCGTGCTGTGGCAGTCCTCGCAAGTGGTCGTGGTCTGGATGTGTGTCGGCGATTTACCTGTCGCGACAAAGCCGTTATGACATGAGCTGCAGTTGCCCACCACATTCGTGTGATCAAAGACGGCGGGTATCCACGCAGTTATGTTGTGACAGTCGTCGCATTGATCGCTGGACGCAATGTGAGTTGCTGTCTTGCCGGTTGATTGCACGCCATTGTGGCATGAGAGGCAGCTGCCGGTGAGGGCGGCGTGATCGATAAATGAAACGGCGTTCCAGGCAGCGGTACTGTGGCAGTCGGCACACTGGGCGGACGCCATAATGTGATCAGCAGGTTTCGTAGACGCTCGAATGATGCCGCCGGGCGAATGGCAGCTGGCACAAACGGGCTGAGTTGATCCGAACGTCGCGCCGGAGTGGCAACTTTCACATCCCACACTGACGTGCGCGCCGTCCAATACGAATCCGGTACTAAAGTGATCAAACGTCTCGTCGACGGCACCGGAGATCTTCGGCAACAGGCAGCCAAGCAAGATTAATGCAACGAATCTCTTCATTGCAGTGACCTCACTTCCTGGAATGAGCGGTCGCTGTGGCAGTGGCCACAGTCCGGCCCGAACTCGCCGTCGTGAACGTCGTCGGCCAGGTGGCAGTCGACACAGCGATCGCCCGTCTTGCGCATTGATGTCAGCGAGCTGCGATGACAGGATTCACAGGCGACGTCAGCGTGGACGCCGTCAAGAACAAAGTCGGTCTGCTTATTGTGATCGAACAGCCAAAGATCCCACGCAACCGGGTTGTGACAAGACTCGCAGTTGCCCTCATACACACCATCGTGATTGTCGTCTTCGAGATGACAATCGACACAGTTACTGCCAGCGTCAGCAAAGCGCTGTGTCTCGTGGCAATCGTCGCACTCAATGTTGGCGTGCTCACCCAACAGTGGGAACGCCGTTAGATCGTGATAAAAGTACGGCGCGTCTTGCCACTCGGCTTCGGTATGGCAGTTGCTGCACTGTTGGTCCAGTTGGCCCTCATGTGCGTCGTCGTCGAGATGACAAGATGCGCATTCAGTACCCGGAGAGTTATCGAAGATCGCTTCGACATGACAATCGGCACAAGCGACCTCCTTGTGCGAGCCTCTAAGCATGAAATCTGTGGCTCGATAGTGGTCGAAAAACGGCTTGCTCCAGGCCTCGCTGGAGTGGCAGCCTCCACAGTCGGTTCCCCGATGGCCGCCGTGACCGTCATCTTCGAGATGGCAGCCGACGCACTCGGAGTTCATATCATCGTCAAACGGATCGTCGCTGTGGCAGTCGTTGCAGGACAGCGTCGTGTGCTTGCCTTCAAGCGCGAAATCGGTGTTTAGAGCGTGTTCGAAACTCGTGTCCGTCCACGAACCGGGGTTATGGCAGGTCTCGCATTGTTCACCGCTTCGTCCATCGTGGGAGTCGTCCTCAGCATGGCAACCGAAGCAGCTTGTTGGCGTATTCTGATGCGTCTGGTCCTCGTGGCAGTCGGTACACTCGGCCTCAAGGTGTTTGCCGACCAGTGAGAAGTCTGTCGTGTCGTGATCAAACTCGACGTCGGTCCAGTCGCTCGGATTGTGGCAATCAATACATTCGCTTCCAAGGAAGTCGTCGTGGACGTCGTCGTCAAGATGGCAATTAACACAGTCACCGGGCGCGTCGCGATGTTTGTCAGCAGGTTCGTGGCAGTCGGCGCATTCGGCTTCAAGGTGCTTGCCCAACAATTCGAAATCTGTAAGGGCATGATCAAAAACCGCTTCATCAAGACCCAGGATGTCGGCGCTGCGACCCTCATGATCCGTGTGGCATGTAGCACATGAATCATCTGCAACGTCTTCGGATATGCCGTGAAAACCTTTTTCATCGTTTATATCGAGCGCGACGTCCTCATGGCAATCGACGCACAGCTTATCTTGCCCTGATCGCCTAAAAGCAATGTGGCAGGACGAGCACTCGGACTCGACATCCGCGTGCCCATGGATGACTTCGCCAGGCATCACCAGCGACTCAACAGTCTGAGCGTCAGCGGTGTGATTTGTGAAGCAGGTAAGCAACGTGATAAGTCCCGATAGTCCAATTCGCCATCCAATCATTTCAGTGAGCTTGAATCGGCAGCTAATACATGTGAACAGCTAGCACATGCAGCAATGCTGATATCACCATCATGAAAAACAACGGCATGTGCAGCACATGCCAAAAAGAAAACAGTCGCTCGTAAAGCGTGAACTGAGTCACGCGGCCGACCAGTTTCACGAAATCGCGTATATAGGTGGAGCTGGCTTCCCTCAGCTTGTCGGCATTTTCAGCCACGGTCGGCGACGCAGCTGCGCACCCGTCGATCTCGGCATTTGCGGTGCGCCACAGTGAATACCAGACTGCATATCGTTTGAATTTCCAAATCAGGCTTGAGCCGACACCCAGCGATCCGGTGATATGGTCTCCCTGCACCTCGGCGGCCAGTGTCTGCAGTCTGTCCGTGAAAACCGGCAAGAAAGTCGCCATGCCAAGACTTTGCTCGAGAGACTCGGCAAGTTGCAGACGTAGTTCCTCAAGGTTGGTTTTCTTGCCGTACAAACCGCTGTGAATTCGCGCGTAGATGTGTCGGCCGATTACTCCGCTGCCCGCCACGAGTAACATGCAATAAAGAGCAACCCTGCTGTTGAATGAGCCGAGCTGGAAGTTACTGTGATACAGCACCAGGACCGGTCCGAGAATGCCGAGAATCATGTGCGCTTTGAACCAATGGGTCGTACGACCAAGAAAACGCAACGCGCGAATTCGTTTGCGCAGTGGATACAGAATCAGCACCAACATCATGGAGCCGCCGAGAATACCCAGCCAGTAGCCAAGACCATCCTTGGCGTCGATCAGGCCGTAATCACGCAGCAACCAGCCGAGGCCGAGCGCAATAATGGTTAACGAGTATCCATAGAAAGCGCTGCTCTGCCGATTGCGCCCGGTGCCAAACAGTCGCACGCGAAAATTACTAGGTGGACAAATGCTGTCGAGAGTCGTCTCATTCATCGGTATCACCGATTAGCAAGTCGATTCGAACATCAGCGGACGGCGAAACAGGATTGCTCCACGCTTCAAGCCCGCCACTGTCCTCGGATAGAACGACTCGCCCTCGCAATACTGGCCCCGGGGGCAGGGCGGAAATTTGCCCGGACAGCTCCGGGCCGAATAAGGAAGCCTCGAGATTGATGTCGGACTTGCCCAGCGCCTGCGCACGCTCATAAGCGTCGAGTGCTTCGGCGTGACGATTGAGATAATGATATGAGCGTGCCAGTAGCAGCCAGCCTCCGGCGTCATCAGGCTGGTCTTGTAATCTCGACTTAAGTCCATCGACAAGGCTGTCGACCGACGCGGGCGAACGTGCTGACTGACCACTGCTGGCTGAGGTCGAGCTGCCGTTTGCGGCTTGGTCATAATTGGATTCTGCGGTAACAGCGCGAGGCGAGCCAAGCAATGCATATAGCCCCAGCGCCACCAGGGGAACAAATACTGCGATCAAGGTGCCCGGGCTGGTACGCAAAGGCTTGCCGGTTTTGAGCGGGACCGCAACAAAACCAACTGCCGCGATCAACATTGCGACAGCAATACTCCAGAACAAATTTGTCATGGCTTCCCTGGCTTCTTATCTGATTTCGAAACTGAATGCCCAACGGGCCACAGATCGTATTAATACACGAATTTCAGTATGATTACGTTCTCCCATTTAACAAAAAAATATAAATAAATCAGTGACCTGTCGTGCATTTGCGACAAAACCTTTAACACTGAGAGCCACGCCCGGGTGGAGCGGGGCTCATCGGGTTATTATTTTCTCTGCCAGGCCAAGGACGAACCTGAATGCAAGACAATTTCCTGACATATTTGTACCTGATCCCTGTTTTCGGGATCCTGATCTGGTACTTGCGCCGTCACGGCCGCCTGGAACGCTCGAGTCTTGCAATGCTCAAGGAAGCAACCGAGGCTGGCATGCTCGAGCCGCCTACGCTGCATCCGGAGATTGATCCAAGAAAGTGTATTGGCTGCAAATCGTGTGTCGTCGCATGTCCGGAACAGGATGCACATACCGTGCTCGGCATGATCGGCAAGAAAGCCCGATTGGTCGGCCCGACGAATTGCATCGGTCACGGTACCTGCAAGGCCGTGTGCCCGGCCGACGCGATCACCCTTGTTTTTGGCACCGCAACCCGGGGCATCGATATTCCGGTTGTGAAGCCAAATTTCGAAACGGATATACCAGGTGTGTTTATAGCCGGCGAGCTGGGCGGCATGGGATTGATCTACAACGCCGTCGAACAAGGTCGTCAGGCAATGGTGTCAATAGTCGAACTCTTGAAGGCAGGGCACGATAACCAACACGATCTGGTCATCGTCGGGGCAGGCCCTGCGGGTTTCGCATCGACCCTCGCGGCGAAGGCAGCCAGCCTGAATTCGGTCACTGTGGAACAGGAGGGGCTCGGCGGTACCGTGGCTCACTTTCCGCGAGGCAAGCTGGTTATGATGCGGCCTGCTAACTTGCCGATCGTTGGCAAAATGAATTTCAAGGAGGTGCAGAAGGAAGAACTCATCGAGTTCTGGCGGAGTGTCGAAGAGCAAACGAAAATTACGTTTAATTACAACGAACGGGTGGACTCGATCGATGCCGCTCCCGGTGGCGGTGGATACATCGTTACGACGAATAAGACGAGCTACGATACACGTGCCGTTCTACTCGCGATCGGACGACGAGGTTCTCCACGGCAATTGGGCGTGCCGGGGGAGGGCCTGCCGAAGGTTGCATATCGTTTGATTGATCCGGAACAATACGTAGACATGCACGTTCTGGTTGTCGGCGGTGGAGACAGCGCTCTTGAGGCTGCAACGAGTATTGCCGCTGAGACCGGAACCACCGTCACATTGTCGTATCGATCGGGGGCGTTCAGCAGGGCGAAGCCCAAGAACCGGGACAAAGTCGAGGCGATGGCGAACGACGGCAGACTCAGCGTGCTTTTCAATTCAAACGTTCAGGAAATCAAGGTGGGCTCAGTTGCCATCTCGGTCGATGACAAGACAAATGAACTTCAAAATGATGCCGTCATCGTTTCTGCTGGCGGAATATTGCCCACGGCATTTCTGAAAAAAATCGGCATTAACGTCGAAACGAAGTGGGGCACCGAGTAATTTCCGGGCTACGATTACCCCGTATTCTGCAATCCCTGGGCGATGCCGTTGACGCTCGCGAGCAGCGCATCAAAGAGCTTCGGATCGTCGCTGCCCGATTCGCGCCAGCGGGCGAGCAAGTCGATTTGCATCAGACTCATCGGGTCGACGTACGGGTTGCGCAGCATGATCGCGCGTTGCAGCGTGATGTCGCCCTCAAGCAACGATTCGTGTTCGGAATAGTCGAGAATCAGATCACGAGTCAACTCGTATTCCTTTTCAATAACAGGAAAGAACTCGTCGTGCAGCTCTCCAGCGAGTTCGGAATATAGCTTCGCAATGCCGAGGTCTGCCTTGGCAAGCACCATTTCAGCATCGGCAGTGAGCGCCCGCATGAAATACCATTCCATAAACATCTCGCGAAATGGCTTGTCGTCGAACTGCTCCGCCGCTTTCGCGAGTCCGGACCCTATTCCATACCAGCCCGGTAACATGCAGCGCGACTGTGTCCACGAAAATACCCACGGTATTGCCCGCAGATCGCCGATGCCCGATTGCGATCGCCGCGACGAGGGGCGTGAGCCAATGCGCATGAGCTCGATCAGATCTATCGGTGTCGCTTTGCGAAAGTACTCGTAGAAATTCGGCGTCTTATAGACAAGTTTGCGGTAAGCGTTGCGGCTTTCCTCGGCGATGACGTCCATCATTTCGTGCCACAAGGGCATGTCGTTGCCACGGTGCTTCGGCATGGCCGTCGCAAGGGCCACGGAACCGGTCACCTGCTCAAGTGTGCGCAAGGCGATGCCGCGCAGACCGTACTTCTCATTGATGATCTCGCCCTGCTCCGTTACGCGCAGGCGGCCGTTTACGGTGCCTGGCGGAGCGCCGAGTACCGCAACATGCGTTTTGCTGCCACCACGACTGACTGTACCGCCACGCCCATGGAACAAGGTGAGCTCAACGCCCCGCGATTCAGCAACGTCGACGAGCTCAACTTGCACGCTCTGCAAGGCCCAGCGAGCGGACGCGAGACCACTGTCTTTATTGCTGTCGGAGTAACCGATCATTACAGTTTGCCGATTGTCGCGGCGCACGAGATGCTTGCAATACACGTCGGACGACAAAATGGACGTCAGAATGTCACGTCCGTTCTGGAGGTCATCCACAGTTTCAAGCAGCGGTGCGACGTCGAGCGGTACATCACCGCGTCGATCGTGCAGTTCGCCCCAGTGCGCCAGCAGCAGAACCGAAAAAATGTCATCGGCGCCCTGCGTCATGCTGATGATGAACGGGCCGATCGCGCGGTGGCCATACTTTCGCCGGCAAGAAGCGATTGCATGAAATACGCTAAGGGTTTTGCGTGCTTGTGTGCTGAGATGGTCGGGAGCGCTCTCGCGGTTCTCAATAGCCTCGATAATGCGGGTCGCACGGTCCTCGGCGCTCGTTTCCTCCCAGTCGTCCTCACCCAGGCACTCGCCGACAACACGACGATGCACTTCGGCATCCTGGCGCACATCGAGTGTTATGAGGTGAAAACCAAATGTATCGATGCGCCGGAGCAGCCGTTTGACAGCGAATAACCCTGCATTTTCACCCTTGTTGCTAGCAAGACTGTCGGCAATTAGTTGTATGTCATCGCGAAACTGGCCGACCTTTTCGTACGGAAAGGTATCGTCGTCGTAGGTGGATTGCAGTCGTTGCTGCACAAGTTGCAGCAGGACGCGGTAGGGCATGTCGCGGTGGCGAGCGGGCACGGCGTGATAGGCCTGCTGAAAAGCTGCACGGTACTCGGCGATTTTTTCCATAATTGCCTCATCGACACCGATGCTGCCCGTGGATTGGCTGAGTTTCGCCGAGATCGACGCGCACTCATTAAAATAAAGGTCCAGGATCAGCGATCGCTGTCGCGCAAGCGTTGCCCGTATCGTTTTTGCATTGACGTTCGGGTTGCCGTCCATGTCTCCGCCAACCCAGGATGCGAATCGTACGAGCACAGGAATGTTCAAATTTGATGCTTGTTCGCCGTAGATTCGTGCAATGGCGTGCTCGATGTCTTCGTAGAATGGCGGCATCGACCGATACAACACATCGGTAATGAAGAACAATACATGCTCGAGTTCATCAGCGACGGTCATCTGCTCCGACGGATGTTCATCGGTCTGCCATCCCGCTGTGATCAACATGCGGATATTCGCGAGAGCAATATGCGATTCATGTGCGGTCATCGTCGGATTCAGCATATCGACAAGGTAGCGCACAATTTTCTGTTCTTTGCGTAGCATGGTGCGACGCGTCGGCTCGGTTGGGTGAGCGGTGAATACCGGTTCGATACGCAGCGAATTGACAAGCGCCTGCAAATCTTCAGCGCTGACGCCCGAGGCTTTGAGTTTGACCAACGTGTCTTCGAAACCACCGGGTTGATAGTGGCCGACCTCCTGCAGGTACGCGCGCCGACGCCGGATGCGGTGCACTTTTTCCGCCGTATTCACCATTTGAAAATAGGTGGAGAAGCTGCGAATGACCTGCAGGGCCATGGCCGGATCGAGGTTTTCGACGAGACTCGCGAGTTCCTCGCCCGGCCTTTCGTTTTCTTCGCGTCGTCGGATCGAACGCAGGCGGGCGTTCTCTACAAATTCATACAGCTCGTCGCCACCCTGTTCCCGGATCAGGTCGCCGACCATTTTGCCAAGCGTGCGCACGTCGTCACGCAAGGCCTGATTCTTGTCCTCGAACATGATGTCCTGACGGCGCAAAGCTTTGTGTACCCCGGTACTCATGATTATTGGCTGTTCA
>Ga0255049_10000853_pt1 | contig 17996 bp, 12 predicted proteins | sample JV7_2_3_MG_FD_183615 | JGI IMG/M metagenome (GOLD analysis project Ga0255049, IMG submission 183615) | Seawater microbial communities from Jervis Inlet, British Columbia, Canada - JV7_2_3 | ecosystem: Environmental > Aquatic > Marine > Inlet | place: Canada: British Columbia | collected 2016-10-06
ACTTTTGCTGGCGTTGGTTGGTTGCAACCGAGTATTTTCGAATGTCCCGTCGGGTAACCAATTCTATGCGTGGTTCCGGCGACAGACCAATTTGCGAGAGCAGCTCTTCGTTAATAAGGCCCGGCATTACTTGCTCAGAAGCCCTTGTCCAGATCAAGTTGTCGATCGGCAAAGTGCCACTCAGCGCCCACCTTCTTCACCCGATCACGATACACACCGGAGGTCTCCAGAGACATTTCTTCGTCCTTAACTGATGAAACAACAAGCGTGGATACTACGGTCGCCTCATCCGTGCCCGTGGACTCGAAAAAGATGTCACAAATGATATGACGACGCACATCATCCTGAGCGTCCCAGGAGCCGCGCATCAGGTCCATAATTGCGTCGCGTCCCTCAAAGGGGCCCAGCTGCACGTCTTCGCCAATGTTGACCCGCATCGGGCAATCGTCAGCGAAACACGCCGCGAGTCCATCCTCATTACGCACGTCAAAGTAGTAGGCGGCACGGCTTAGTAATTCGTGAACAGCCAGTTTGTCTTTTGTTTTCAATTTTGTGTCCTCCGGTCTTATTTGCAGCGACCATTGTCGATCCCGACAGGCTCGCTCCATGAGTAGGTTTAGCCAGAATTCCCGGGATCTTTTTTGAACTAAGTACAAAATCTATGATAGCTTAAAGACGCGCGTACAAGCCAGTTTTACTATTAGTTTCGTGATTGCCTTCGTGTGCATTAAAGCAAGTATTAGCGCCAACTGACAGGAGAATGAAATTGGGTAGAGTAGACGGCAAGGTTGCATTGATTACAGGCGCCGCACAAGGCTTGGGGCTTGCGGATGCACAGGTGCTGGCGACGGAAGGCGCCAGAGTAGTAATGACTGATATCCAGGACGACGCAGGCGAATCGGCGGCAGCCGAGATCCGCGATGCCGGAGGCGATGCTATTTTCGTACACCAGGACGCCTCCAGCGAAGAGGCCTGGATCGAGATGATCAAGGACATCAAAGATCGTTACGGTCGGCTTGACGTCCTTGTTAACAACGCCGGATTTGTCAAAATAGAATCGCCTGAGGATTGCACCCTGGAGTCATTTCGTGCCCAAAACGCCGTTATGAGCGAAGGTGTTTTCCTGGGCTGTAAACACGCTATGGGCCTGATGGCAGAAACCGGCGGCGGATCCATCATCAATATGTCTTCGACGGCTGCAATGCTCGGTTACCCGATATTCTTCGCCTACAGTGCAGCGAAGGGCGCCGTACGGGCGATGACCAAGTCGATTGCCGTTCATTGTCAGATGAATGGCTACAATATCCGTGTTAATTCCCTGCATCCCGGTGCGATCGACACACCGATGATCGACCAGACGAGCGAAGTACTGGGCCTCGAAAACAAGTCTGATCTCAGTCCGGTGGGTCTCGGAACTCCGGAAGATGTGGCCAATGTTGTGTTATTTCTCGCCTCTGATGAATCGAAATACGTCAGCGGTAGCGAAATCGTAATCGACAACACCCTTTGCATTCAGTAAGTCCGATCGTTTGCAGCGACTCTCCAGGGAGAGAACGATGAAGAAAACTATGATGAGGTATGTCGTGATGCTCGCCCTGGCCATATTCCTTGTGGCTTGCCAGCAGGCGGCAGATACGTCGGATCAGGCTGTCAATAGCGACGCTGCGGCGGTTCACCCGGGTGAAAAGGCTTATCTCGAAAGTTGCGCAAGCTGCCACGACAAGGCCGTGTACAAATCGCCCAGCCGTTTATTTATTGGCATGATGGGCGCCAGGAATGTGCTCGCCGCGATGAATGGCGGCCCGATGTCGGAGCAGGCTATGGCTCTTGACGATGCGAAACGCAAGGCAATTGCCGAATTCCTGACTGGCCAGGATCCCGATAATTTGCCACCAGAGGTAGAACCGCCACTTTGCGATGCGGAACATGGATTCGATCCGGGTAAGCCGCCGGTTTCGCTGGGCTGGGGTGTTGATCATTCCAATTCACGGCTGCAGCCAGCCGACTCAGCCGGAATATCTCGAGAGCAGGTTGCCACGCTTGAGGTGAAGTGGAGCTTTGCTTACCCGAACGCAATCAAAGCTCGATCGCAGCCAGTAGTCGGTGGCGGCGCTATCTATTTTGGTGGTCCCGACGGCACCGTTCGGGCCCTGGACGCAAAGACCGGGTGTCTGCGCTGGTCCTATCACACAACGGCTGAAGTACGAACGGCGCCGGTAATCTCACCGTGGTCGGCAACGGACGACGATCCGCAGCCGGTCCTGTATTTTGCCGATTTGCTGGCTCGCGTGTACGCGTTGGATGCCCGCACGGGTGAATTACACTGGATGATTAAAGTAGATGACCATCCGGACGCTACAGTGACAGGCTCCGTGGCCCTTGCAGGCGACCGACTGTATGTGCCGGTTTCATCGCTCGAGGTTGTTTCGGCGGCGAACCCGCAATACGAGTGCTGTACGTTCAGAGGTTCGGTCGTCGCGCTCGACGCGGCGACAGGCAGTTTGGACTGGAAAAGCTACGTTATAGACGATGAGCCCCCGGAGTCCGGTACGACGGTAGCGGGAACTCGCACGTTGGGTCCTTCCGGTGCGCCGATATGGAACAGCCCGACGATCGACTTAGAGCGCAATCGTCTGTACGTGGGTACCGGCGAAAACTACTCAACACCCGCCGACGGAAATTCCGACGCCGTAATGGCCTTCGATCTGGATAGCGGCGAAAAACTCTGGGTCAGCCAGCAAACGGCTAACGATGCCTGGAATATGGCTTGCCTTATCGAAGGTGTTGAAGATCATTCCAATTGCCCGGTGGAGAATGGACCCGATTATGATTTCGGCGCGTCGGTGATACTGGTGTCACTTGATGATGAGCGCGACGTTGTTGTTGGCGGGCAGAAGTCCGGAAGCGTAATGGGCATCGATCCTGATTCAGGCGAAACGCTTTGGAGTTCCAAACTCGGCCGAGGTGGCGTGCAGGGTGGCGTTCATTTCGGCATGGCCAGCGATGGTCGTCGTGTGTACGTGCCGATCAATGACATGTATTACGTGGTAGACGACCTTTTGTACGGCGAGGATGACCCACCGAGGCCCGGCCTCTACGCCGTCAATGCCGAAAACGGCGAACCTGACTGGTTTGTACCGGCACCCGGTGCCTGCGGTGACCTGCAGAATTGTGATCCGGGCATCTCGCAAGCAATTGCCGCTATTCCGGGAGCTGTCATTGCAGGCTATCTGGACGGTCACCTGAGAATTCATGCGGGCGACAGTGGGGAAATACTGTGGGACCTTGATACCGTGCAGGACTTCGAGACTGTTTCCGGAGAGACAGCGCGTGGCGGCTCGTTCAGCGGCGGCGGCGCCGCAATCGCTGACGGCATGATCTACATTAACTCCGGTTACGGTATGTACAACCACATGCCGGGCAATGTATTGCTGGCAATCGGTGTCAAAGAGTCGACGCCCTGAGCGGACGGGCGTCGCGATATTAGCCTTGACCCAGTTCTTCGGTAATTTGGTCTTGCAGACGGAATTTTTGAATTTTCGTTGACGAGATCGGCCACTCCGTCACGAAGCGTACGTATCGCGGAATTTTAAAGCCCGCGATTTTGCCTTTGCAGAACTTGATCAGGTCTTCCTCGTTCGCCTCGGCGCCCGCTTCGAGCTCAATGAACGCAGCCGCGACTTCGGTCAATCTGCGATCCGGTACCGGAACAACCTGAGCCAGTTTGACAGCCTCGTGTTGTTGCAGACAGTTTTCAATTTCGACGGCTGCAACGTTCTCACCGCCGACCTTCAACATGTCTCTGAGGCGGCCGTGGAACATCAATTGACCATCTTCATCAATTGAGATCAGGTCACCGGAATGGAACCAGCCGTCATCGTCAAGTGCTTCAGCTGTCTTTTCGGGCGATTTATAATAGCGAGTGAACGTGCTGTAGCCGCGGATCCAGGCTTCGCCTTTTTCACCGGTGGTCGCCTCGAGCCCCGTCTCTGCATCGATGGCTTTTACCTCCATGCCTGACAACGGCGTTCCCAGTCGTGTGAAACGTTGTTGCTCGCTTGCATCGAGTCGACTGGTCGTGACCGTGCCGGCTGTCTCGGTCATGCCGAAGGTGCCAACAAATACCGCATTGGGCAAAGCCTTCTTCATCTTCTCGCCGATTTCTGGCGGCTGCACCGCGAAATTGGCGTTCATCAGTTTGACACGGCTCAGATCAGCTTTTTCGAAGTCCGGATGGTCAACCAGGTCTGCCATGATGGTCCAGAAACAAGGATAGGTTGCCGTAACCTTTTCATCTTCCATCATTTTCAGCGCTTCACCGGCCTGGAAATATTGTGTGGTCACGTATGTGCCGGCCTGACTGAAAATCGCGGCGAGCGGCAAGATGGCTGCAATATGAAACATCGGCAACGGAGACCAGAAACTGTCCTCATCGCCGAGTTCGTAACGTTCCGCCAATGCGATGCTGTTTCGAACGATAGCTTCGTGCGAAATCATGCAACCCTTTGGATTGGCCGTGGTACCCGATGTGTAGAGAATCAAAGCGGTATCGCCGAGTCTTGTCTGCAGCCGTTTCAAGTGCAGAGCATCGAGATTGCCCGGATCGGCCAGCGCTTCGAATTCAGCTTGCCCGATCATTCCGCCGCCCTCGGAATCACCCAACAAGACAATGCTTCGAAGCATTGGTGCTGCATCAAGTTTCAGCGATCCCGCATCGGCTTCGGCCAGCGCTGGAATAGCTGCGTGTAAACGCTCTACAAAGTTGACGGCATCGGCAATTTCATCGGTTGTCAGGAGAACGCACAAGTCGGCGTTCTCAATCAAGTATGCCAATTCCGGCGGCTGGTAACGTGCATTGATCGGTACCGTCACCGCGCCCAGCATCGAGCTGGCAAACATCGTTATGACGAAATCCATTCCGGTGGGCATCAACAGCCCGACGTGATCGCCTTGCCCAACCCCCAGTGCCTGCAGACTGAGTGCGCGTTGGATCGACAAATCGCGTAAGTCGGCATAGGTCATGCGCCGGTCCGGCAAGATGATCGCCATGCGGTCCGGCTGACGATCAGCAGCCGTCAAAAGAAGGTCGCCCAATGTTGTGCTGGCTACTCTGCTCGAAGCAATATCCGAAGTCATTGGATCTTCCCCCTTAACTCAACGGATCCAGAAATTCCCGTTCGTAAGTGCCGTCGATGCAGTCGATCAAATCGCCCGCGAGCTCATTGAAATGCGGAGTGTTTCGATGTGCTTCCTCCGCCTCCTCAGAAGTGAACTGTTCGTACACTGCATAGCTGAAAGGCTCATCCCGAAGTTTAAAAAATTCGTAGTTGACCGTGTCCGGCTCCAGTTCCCGCACCTTCTCGGTAAGGGTATTTGCCAGACGAATAAAATCGTCGACCTTGTCTTCTTTGACTTTCATTCTAGCCAGAAAAGTCATCATAATATTTCTCCAGTTCGGATTTGAAGGAAATTCAAAAAATTGACCTCCGATGGTATACTAAAACGAAGCTCAAAAGCGCATCTGTATCGACCGATATTTATGGATCAGCAGGTTCTCAATAGTATCAAAGTAGGCCTGGATCAGGCATGGCCAATCGACCGACCACCCGTCGGATTTAAAAGCCTGCCTCGGGTTGCTGCGGGCCGCTATACCGATCCTGACTTCCTGGCACTGGAGAAAAAACACCTCTGGGAGTGCTCCTGGCTATACGTTTGTCATTCGGACCAATTGCCTGCAGCAGGCAGTTTCGTGAGCTTTGAGAACACCGGATCGCCGATCGTCGTTGTGCGTGGCAAGGACGAAATTATCAGAGCGTTTTACAATACTTGCCAACATCGCGGCGGTCCGTTGGTCAAAAGTGCGTCGGGTACATTGGAAGGTGGCTTCGTCTGCGCTTTTCATGGCTGGAAGTACGATCTGAACGGTAGCCTGGTCGGTGTTCGCGACCGTAGCGACTTCGGCGATTTGGATTTCGATTGTCACGGACTGAAGGAAATCCGATGTGAGAGTTTCGGCAACTGGGTTTTTATTAACGAGGATCCACAGGCTGAATCTCTACTGAGCTACCTGACGCCTGTTGCAGACCATTGGCAGCAAGTAGAGCCGCATACCACACGTCATGTGGCCAGTAGTAGTTATGTGGTCGAGTGCAATTGCAAGATGCTTTTGGAGGCATTTCTTGAGGTCTATCACTTGGGTAACGTGCATGCTGCGACGGTCGATCGATTCCTGGACTATCGGTCGAGTCGTCATGTGCTGTGGCCCCGAGGCCATTCTCTGATGGTAACGCCGAACCGCGATCCGGAGTGGGTTGATCCAGGGACAAAAGGAATGCCCGAGTTTCCCGGCGTCAGCGACTTGCCGGGAAAACTCAACGTTTCGTACAATATTTTTCCAAACCTGATCACGCCGATTGCGCCCACAGGTATTCCATTTCTGTTGTTCTGGCCGCAGGATGATGCGACAACAAAAATCGATTGCCACTGGTTTTCCCCGGACTGGGGTGAGGGCGAAAAGCATGCGCTTTGGGAAACGAGAATGCGAAACTTCGAACGCATCCTTGAGGAAGATCTCGAACTCGCGCCGCATCTGCAAAAATCGCTCGAATCTAAAGGATTCTCCGGTGGCCAACTGAGTTTTCAGGAGCGGCGGATTTATCATTGGCACGAAGAACTGGATCGTCGCATCGGACCGGACCGGGTGCGGGAACAATTGCGGGTCGAACCACGTCTGCAGAACTTGACGGAGCTATCGGTCTGAAATAACAGGAGAAATGGATTATGAGCAATACGATATTACCGCGTGTACCACGCGACGAAATGACGGACGCTGCCAGAGGTGCATTTGACGCGTTGCACGCACTATCTGGCGACGCAACATTTGTGGAAGTCTTTGCAAGCGCTCCGGAGCTCCTGGAATTCGCGATGGTCGACTTCTACCAGAAGCTGTTTTTTGACGGTCGGGTAGATGAGCGTTATATGCAGCTGTCGCGCCTTCGACTCAGTATGAACCATGGCTGTCGCACGTGTAATTTACAAAATCTAAAAGGTGTCGCTGGTCTTGGGTATTCCGAGGCACAGATCGAAGCCATGTGGAGCGCAGACTACACCTCATTTAGTGAAGACGAACAGGCGGTTATGGAGCTGGCTGACGAGATTGCACTGAATAATCGCGAGGGAGAGTATTCGCCTGAGCTGCACGATAAATTACTGCGGCACTTCAGCGTCGAAGAGATTCTGAACATCTCCCTTTGCCTCGGTGTCATCGTTGGCCTGGTCAAGCTGTCATTTACGCTGGGTTTGGTACAGAAAGAAAGCTACTGCGAATTTGGCACAACAGCAGCGGCCTGAACGGAGCAATACAGCAATGGTGAAGAATGTCGTTGAGAGTTGGCAAATTGATCCGCAAGCGGGACCGGACAGCCTGGAGGCAAAGCAGCCGTTTATAGATAACGGGCTGGAGGTCATGGATCCTGCGCGCTACTACAGCAAGGAATTCATGGCTCTGGAGTGGGAGCATCTGTGGACTCGAGCCTGGCTCATCGCGGGTATAGAGACGGATATTCCAGAGGCGGGTGATTTCACCGTCTTTCGTATTCGGCATGAAAGTATCATTGTGGTGCGGCAAAAAGACGGTTCTGTTAAGGCCATGTACAACGCATGCGCTCACCGCGGTAATCAGATAACACAAAGAGACCGTGGCACGGCTGAAGAATTCACCTGCTCTTTTCATTCCTGGCGCTACGGCCTGGACGGGCAGTGCACCCGGTTGACCGACGGCAAAACGTTTAACCAGCAGCTCCTGAAAACAAGGCCCGCACTCAAGGCGGTGCACTGCGAAACCTTCGCGGGACTAATATTCATTAATCTTGATGACAATCCGCCGCCGCTTAAGGAGCGCTTCGGTCTTCCCGAAGGCTATCTGGAAGCTTACGAGCTCGACAAAATGCATTGTGTTCGCCACGTCGTCAGCGAATGGGCTGCAAACTGGAAATCGGGCGTGGATGCGTTTTATGAAACCTACCACCTGCATGTCGTACACCCGGAAACGCAAGACGTGATGGATGACATGGGCGTTCAGGTCGACGTATATCCACACGGTTGCAGCCGCATGTTGGTGCCCATCGGCGTCAAAACAAAACGACAGAAAGATCAGGAGTCGATGAATGCCAGTCTGCAATACATGTTGAGCGAAGCCAATATCGATGCTCAAAACTTCGATGGAACAGCTGCGGACGTTCGTCCCGCGATTCAGCAAGCGAAGCGTGAACGTTCTGATCGACTGGGTCTTGGTTATGAGCGATTCACAGACGGTCAGCTCACCGACAGCTGGGCTACCGGAATTTTCCCGAATGTGCAGATCGGCTTACACCCGGAAGGTGCGTTTCTGATGCGATTCATGCCGCATCCAACGGACCCGGAAAAGTTTACTTACGACACGATGACCCTGGTCAGACCGGTCGATGACCCTGATTATTCGGTGCCCGGCTGGATGGGGCTGCCGGAAGGGACCGATACGACGGGCACAGCTCGGCCGGACATTGAATATGTACCAATCGGCGAACCACCTAATCTCGGTCAGGTGCTGGATCAGGATTCTGAATTGTTGCCCATCGTGCAACGCGGTATTCGATCGAAGGGTTTCGATGGAGCGATCTGGGGTGAACAGGAGCAGCGACTCAGGCACTTTCATGTGGAGTTGAATCGATACATTGACGGCGAAAAATAATCCGGTGAACAGTCGATGGCTGTACCCACTGGGTCTGTTGGCTGTTGCGGCCGCCGTGTACGTGTTGGGCATCGCTCTGAATTGGTACGGTGAATCCGAGGACGCTGGTCAGATACAAGCGCCAGCAATTTCATCACAGGTGCGGGACGCTGCAGATGCAGCGCAACGACTTGCATCCGACATGCCCAACGCGTCAGAGCCAAGCCAGATCCTGTTCGGAGATTTGCACGTACATACGACATTTTCTTCCGATGCCTTTCGCATGAGCTTGCCGATGGTGCAGGGAGAAGGCGCGCATCCACCAGCGGATGCCTGCGACTTTGCGCGGGTATGTGCCTCTTTAGATTTCTGGGCGCTGACCGACCATGCAGAAAGCCTGACCGAACAGCAGTGGAACCGTTCAATCGAAAGCGTGCAACAGTGCAACGCCGTTTCCGGGCCCGAAGCCAGTCCTGACATGTTGACCTTCATGGGCTTCGAGTGGACGCAGGCCGGGCCCGCTCCAGAAGCACACTACGGCCACAAGAACGTAATTTTCAAGTATGACGAGCGCGATCAATTACCGACACGCCCGATTTCATCCAATTTTCGGGCGGTCTTCGTCAGTACTCCGCTCAAGCTGCGCTTATTGCCGCCCTTGAGAGAGCTTCCCGACCGACAACGTTATTACGACTTCAATCACCTCATTCAGACACTCGGCGACCAACCCCTTTGTGCGGACGACGAGAATACGACGACGCTGCCGACAGATTGTGCCGAGATCGCGGCGACACCGTCCGACTTGTTTCGCAAACTTGCAGAATGGAATCTGGATTCCATTGTCATTCCACACGGCAATACCTGGGGAATTTACTCGCCCGCTGGAACATCGTGGGACAAACAGCTGGTCGGCGATATGCACGATCCGAATCGACAAATCCTGATGGAGATTTATTCGGGCCACGGCGGTTCCGAAGAATACCGTGACTGGTCCGCGGTGGAATATGCGGACGATGGATCGAAAGTCTGCCCGCCGCCGCGCGGTAATTACCTGCCGTCGTGCTGGAGGGCAGGTGAGTTGATACGTGAGCGATGTACGGCGAATGGCGTTGATGAAGCAGAATGCGACAGCCGGGCCGCGATCGCGCGGGATCAGTATCTTCAATACGGTCAACTGGGCTGGCATACGGTACCCGGTACCGCTGTGCCTGACTGGTTGGATGCCGGGCAGTGTCGTGACTGTTATCAACCGAGTTTCAATTATCGACCTGGGGGTTCCGCGCAGTACGCACTGGCGATCGGCAATTTCGACGATTCCGGGGCACCGAAGAGACTGCGCTTCGGTTTTATGGCTTCAAGTGACAATCACACGGGTCGACCGGGTACCGGTTACAAAGAGATTAACCGGCAAGCCTTCACCGATTGGTGGGGCTATCGCGATGCTGCATCTCGAAAGCTGTTCTCGACCGATCGCGGCGCGCCTCTGGCCACCAGCGTAGATGTCGATGCATCGAAACTGGACGTATTCAATATTCTGGAATTGGAACGTCAGTCCAGTTATTTCCTGACCGGGGGACTGGTGGCTGTCCACGCTAAAGGGCGAGATCGAGATGCCGTTTGGGACGCGATGCAACGCAAGGCCGTCTATGGCACCTCCGGTCAACGGATGTTGCTCTGGTTCGAGCTTCTTAACGCTCCCAATAGCAATAGCCTCGCTGTTGAAATGGGCAGCGAAGTTGAGATGAATGAAAACCCGCGGTTTCGGGCGAGGGCAGTTGGTGCTTTCGAGCAACTGCCAGGGTGTCCGGAAACCAGCGTAAGCGCGCTGAGCGAAGAACGGCTGGAGACGCTTTGCCGTGGAGAATGTTACAACCCGTCGGCGAAACGCGTCGGTATCAGCCGAATTGACATCATCCGAATTCGACCGCAAATTGAAGCGGGCGAGGCGGTTTCGACGCTGATAGAAGACCCGTGGAAGAGTTTCACCTGCGATACCTCGGATCGAAGCGGTTGCAGCATTGAATTCGACGATCCGGACTATGCTGAGAATGGACGGGATACGGTTTACTACGTACGCGCACTGCAAACACCCCAAGCATCCATCAATGCAGGTGGGCTGCGCTGCGAGTTGGACGCGAATGGGCAATGTGCGAAAGTTGATGCTTGTTATGGAGATGATCGCGCTGATCCTGGGGACGATTGTTTGTCCGAGTCGGAAGGGCGGGCATGGTCATCGCCGATTTTCGTAGACCAGATCGCCAGGCAGTAAGAAACGCTTTGTGACTGACTCCAATCCAATGACGCGCTTTCGACTGCCATTTTTGATTGCAGGTGCAACTGTCGGTTTATTGGTTGCCGCATTCGGGATGGTGGATAGCAGGCGCGGTGATTCGAGCGAGTTACCGCCCGGATATATTGCTCGTGTCGGAGACACCCTGATTGGCGAGAGTCGATACTTAGCCGTACTGGACGACCTGAGCACGGATAAACGAAACTCCCTGACTGATGCGGATCGGGAATTCGCGCTGCAGCGATTGATCGACGAGGAATTGCTTATTCAACGAGGGATTGAGCTAGGCCTCGCAGAAAACGCTCCTGCTGTACGCAAAGCGGTGGCAGCCGAGGTCATATCTCACGTTGTCACAACGACACGTGCAGCGCGCCCGGACGAGGCAATCCTGCGAGAGTTTTACGATTCTGTAGCGACGTATTTTTCTACTCCGGGCCGCCTCCGTCTGCGTTGGTGGAGACAGACTGAGCGGGGGTCTGAGGACGCGGTCTCTGCACTGCAGCTTGAGCGCCAATTGCTTGACGATAATGACCCGGCGGTCTTGTTTGATCGTTACGGTTTTGAACGGGTCACGGACTTGCCAGAATCTCTGCTGCCCACCGACAAGCTGCTGGATTATATTGGTCCTGCATTGCTTGAGCATGTCAGTTCTGTACAGCCCGGCCAGTTCGCCCGCCCAATCGAAGATGACCAGGGACTGCACGTGTTCTTCCTGGTGGAGCAGTTAGCGGAGTCGACGCCGAGCTTTGAAGCGGTCAGGGACGCGGTTGAACAGGAATATCGTTACCGAGCCGGTGATGCGGCGTTGCGCGAGTACATCGATTGGCTGCGTTCACGGACATTGGTGACGGCGAGTGATCCAGTGACACAATGAAACGGCCGCACCTACGGTCATTCGTACGCATCGCTTGTCTCGTGATCCTCTGTTTCTCAATCCAGGATGCCTGGGCCCACCAGCGCAGTGAGTCATTCAGTCGTTGGCATTACGAGGGTCAACGGCTAAGCGTTCTGTTCACTGTCAGTGAAGCCGAGGCACAGCGGTATTTCTCGCCTGACGGTCAACAGTCGTTACAACGGCGACTGGCCGCGTATCTAGCCGACCGAGTCGGGCCCTCCGAAGATTCGGCGTGCGAACGCGTTGACGCTTTTAGCTCGACGACAGCCAACGCCGGATATTTACAGTTCGTTGCTGCGTGGATTTGCCCAAAGAGCCCAGCGGCGATTGATGTCGGGTCGTTCTTCGAGTTGGAGAGTGAGCACAGCCATCTGATCAATACTAATTTCGACGAAGTCTTTGCTCAGCGTCTGCTGGATGTCGATCAGCACACTTGGGTCTTTCGTGATTCGGAGTCTCGGGACGCGAGCTCCGGCGAGAACGTGTTTGTGTCTTTCGTGGAGCGCGGTGCGCGGCATATTTTTGCTGGCCTGGACCACATTGTGTTCCTGTTGGCGCTGATGCTAGTTTGTTGGCAAGGCAGAGAGATGCTTTGGGCCATCACTGGATTCACAGTTGGTCACAGCTGCAGCCTCGCGCTCGCCGTGCTTGGTATTGTGCAGCCGGAAATTCGTGCGATCGAAGCGGCTATTGGCTTGACGATCGTACTGGTGATCATTGAGCGGGCGTCGAACGCGATGGCCAACCCCCGCCGCGCGGCTATGATTACTTCGATACTGTTACTGGCGTTTCTGCTGCCGGCGAAAATCGGCGCCAGTGATTGGCAGGTCCTCTTGTTGGCCGGAATGGCACTTTTTTCTTATTGCTATCTGCTCCTGGCACATGAACTGAATCGGCAGGCCATCTTTCGCCTGTCGATCACAGCGTTGTTCGGTCTCATTCACGGCTTTGGATTCGCAGGGGCGTTCCTGGCTATCGACCTGCCGACGGACCGGCTGGCCCTGTCTTTGGCGGGCTTCAATATTGGTGTTGAAATTGGCCAACTTATCGTTCTGGCGATGCTGGCGTTGGCTTCCCAGGCCAGCATCGCCATGCCTGGGAAGGAACAGCTTATTAGAGAGACGTTAGCGGCAACGGTAGGCGGTCTGGGTACTTTCTGGTTTGTCAGTCGTTTGTTCGGATCATGAAATGACGTCGGCCCAGGGCCCGGCATCTGGGGGAGATGCCGGACTACCTGCGCCGATCAATCAGTTCGTATCAAGATCTAATTACCACCGAATTTCGCGCCTACCTCGAGACCGAAGTAACGTGGCGGGCCGTACGCTGACATGATCCAGATGGTTGCTACCGAGAGCGAACCAGTTTTGTATCGTTCGTCGGTGATATTGTTCATTATCCCTCGAACATAAAACTTCTCTTCCGAATGTGTGTAGGTGATGCTGGCGTCAAACAGCGTTTTCTTGTCCAGCAGCGTATTGAACGCCGGATCTACGTCCGAATAAGAAGAAACCGACGAATCTTCGTACGATCCTCTCGCCGAAAAGGCCAAGTCACCACCATTGGACAACGGAACGGTGTAACGTCCTTCAAGCACAGCCATCCACTCAGGTGCACGGGTTACTGGCTGACCGCTCAGATCGGTGTCGATGACGCCGTCGAAATCGGTGTCAGCTTCAAACTTGTCGAATACCGCATCCATCCACGAAAAGCTGGTTCGAACCAGGAAATCGTCAGTGACTGCCAGGGACCCTTCAAATTCGACTCCCTTGACGGTCATTTCCGCGGCATTAAAGAACAAAGTTTCCTGTCCGCCACCCGGGAAGGACACATTAAACGTTCTTTGCGCGTCGGTATATTCAACGTAGTACGAGTTTATGGCAATGCTCGCTCGGCCGTCTGCCAACGAAGATTTGATGCCAAACTCCAGCGAATCAGCAATTTCCGGCTCGGTCGGTTGTGCGGCCAGATCGGTGATCGGATTCAACTGTGTGCCGAGCTGATCGTTGTAGCCGCCACTCTTAAAGCCTCTCGAATATTGTGCAAAGCCCATGGTGTCGTCGCTAAAGTTATAGCTAAAATTCAGGCGATAAGTCGGCTCCGACCAGCTTTTGCTATTTCTAACAACACCCGTCGGGTATGTTTCGAAATCCACTGCGTTGATTGGCTCGCCAAGTTCTTCAAGCGTCGGTGCACCGTCGAGTTGAAATACATTAACGCGAGGCCGTCCGGCCCAGTCTTTGTTCTCGCGCGTATAGCGGACACCACCAGAAATACTCAAATTGTCAGTCGCCTGGTAAGTGCCGTCGACGAATACAGCCGTTGCATCGGCGTCTTGGCTGTTACAAAGGATCAAAGGATTCGAGTTGAAGAACTCTGACGGCGTTCCAAGGAAGAAATTGTCCAGGAAGCCAACAGCCTGCAAGACGCAGAACTCTGTTTCATCTTTTTGGTAGAAGCCGCCAACGACATAATTGAACTCACCATCGCTATTTGAGACGAGTCGGAACTCGGCCTGTTGCGTCTTTCGATCGTCGTCGCGAGTTGCATCGAATAACGACTGCGGCGCGGTTGTGCCGCCGTAACTGCTGGGCAGTCGAGATTCCTGGTCTCTTGAGCCCACATTGAAGAACAGAGTATGGCCGCCAAAGTCGTAGTCGCCGTTCACATAAATACCGTCAATATCGACACGGTGCCCTGAGGTTATTTTGAGTCCAATATCATCCCGCAGCGTGCTACCGGCATTATCAATCGGATCGCCTGTTGCCGGGTGGAATCCCCACAACGTCGCAACGTAGGCTCCCGTCGATTCGTTTACGATCGGCGGAGAATCGCCTTTATCGCGAACGATTTCGTACTGGAATAACAGATTTAGTGCATCGGTCGGTGAGTACAAGAGTTTGGCTCGACCTGAGAAGACATCATCACCGCCCAGATCGCGGCCGTCTCCGGCACCTGAAGTTCCTGCAAATGCTGGATCCACCGGTACTGCTGGTATAGCGCCCAGCGGGCCATAGGTAGCCGTATTTTTGTAGTAGCCGTCAGACTGCAGGTACATGCCTGAGAAGCGGAATGCCAGATTGTCACTGCCAACATTCAGCGCAACATTTCCTTTCGTCGTACCAAAGTCGCCGAAGTGTCCTCGGACATCCACGCTGTTCTCATTCAGAATCGGGCGCTTCGTTCGAACGTTTATGACACCACCGGTTGTATTCTTGCCAAACAGTGTGCCCTGAGGTCCACGCAGGACTTCGATCGCTTCAATGTCAAACATCTCCAGGTTGGAAGTCTGGATATGAGGAACCACGAAATCGTCGAGGGTTACACCAACTGGCGATTCCTTGTACAGAATGATGGTGGTTTCCGATACTCCGCGCATCGCAAATTGTGCGGACTTGAACGCGGAGACCGTGCCCGAAGACAGGCCAGGAACTGAGTACGCAATATCGTTCAGGTCTCTCATCGCGTAGGCTTCAATGTCCTTGTCATTTAGCATTGTCATGGAAATCGGCGTACTGAGTATGTCCGTCTCTTGGCGTCGAGTGGCCGTGACCAATATTTCGTCTAAAGCGCCCGCACTGTTCTTGCCATCATCATTGCTATCCTGAGCAATAGCATCAGGCATAACCACGAAGAGTGGTATTAATAACAGGAGGCTGGTGGATAACCTGGTTTTCATAGCTGCTTCCCCTTTTTTTTACGTGTCTTGATTGATCTACACGTTGAAATCGCAATTGAACTGCTGTGGATTTTGGCTTTTGGCACTTCAATAAATCGGAGCCTAAGATCCGACCGCAACTCAGGTTTTCTTCCGAAAACCGAGGCAGTCTGGAGGCCGATTTCTTATCTTCTACCATCCATCTTCTAGTCTCCTGCCCAATACTAAACTAATTTTTGAATAAGTTTCAAAGTATTTTACAGCCTATCAGGTTCGGGCGCGCTGACTTCAATCGCCGAGAGTGGTGGCATCGCCAATGTAGAGATTGTCGAAGCGCGCTGAACTGTGCAAGAATCTTGTGACTCAGTGACGTACGGTTGTGTTACTCAGGGCGGCACCGTTTTCGGGAACCGATTTACACATTCATGCCAATAAACAAGTCCATCTTAGCCGTCAGGCCTGTAGCAGTCGCGTTTCTCGCGTTCACGTCGGTGTCCGGTGGCGCCGCTGAACATGTGGCAGAAACTGAGAGCAAACTCGATGAAATTGTCGTCAGTGCGACACGAATCGATTCTTCGATTCGCAAGACAGCGCGTTCTGTATCAGTGATTAATCAGGATGATATTCAATCCGGTCGGCAACAACTCGCGCTGGACGAGGCGCTAGCGGGTGTGCCCGGCCTGTATATGCAGAATCGCTACAACTTTGCGCAAGACCTGCGAATGTCACTGCGTGGTTTCGGCGCGCGCTCCGCTTTCGGTATTCGCGGCATCAAAGTCATTGTTGACGGCATTCCGGAAACATTGCCGGACGGCCAGGCGAGTGTCGACAGCATTGATCTCGGCTCCACGCGGCGGATCGAAGTGTTGCGGGGACCTTCATCATCTCTATATGGCAACGCGGCGGGTGGCGTTATCGCTATCGAAAGCGAGCGTGGCACAGAGAGACCATTTGTGGCTGTTGGTCTTGCCGGTGGTGATGACGGCTATGCGAAATACCAAGTCAAGGTAGGCGGAGAGTCCGGACGCATCAATTATCTTGTTAATGTGTCACGGCAGGAAATTGACGGGTATCGAGAGCATAGTCGCGCGAAAGGCACCTTGCTCAACTCTCGTTTTGAATTTCGACTCGGCGAACTCGACACACTGACGATAGTTCTCAATCACACAGACCAGCCCGTAGCCGACGATCCGGGCGGTGTCAGTTTTCTGCAGGCTTTGTCCGCTCCGCGATCGGCACGCGATCGCAACCTCGAGTTCGATGCCGGCGAGGCACTGCAACAGCAACGCCTTGGACTTGTCTATGAAACAGATCGTTTCGGCGGCAATCTTCGCATCCGAAACTATTACGCTTGGCGCGATTTTCAAAACAAGCTGCCGTTCACGGACGGTGGGTCAGTAAATCTTGAGCGCTTCTTTTCCGGCTTCGGGGTGCAATACAGCTTCGATAATTATTTGCCCGTCGGCTTCAATCTGACAGCTGGAGTCGACGTTGAACGACAGGACGATGAGCGGCGGCGTTTCGACAACTTGAATGGCACACCAGGTGCACTGGTGTTTGACCAGAATGAGAAAGTTGACGGCGGTGGCGCCTATATACACGGCAGCTTTCAAATCAATGAACGTTGGAGTGTATCTGGGGGGCTGCGCTACGACGAGATCAGTTTTGATGTCGTTGATCGATTTATCTCGAACGGCGACGATTCGGGAACAACGCGTTTTGAAGAGCTGAGCTCCTCTTTCGGTGTACAGCGTGAGACCAATAATGGCACGCTGTTCGCGTCGTATGGCGAATCGTTCGAGACGCCAACAACAACGGAGTTGGCTAATCCGGATGGCAGTGGAGGCTTCAATCAGGGCTTGAACCCGCAGACAGCCAGCAGCGTAGAAATCGGCTGGAAGACGGGAACAGCGAACCGCTACACCGAGTTGGCTGTTTTCAACATCAAGCTGCGTGATGAACTCGTGCCATTAGAATTGGCGGCGTCCCCCGGACGCACGTTTTTCACGAATGCCGGCAAGTCAAGCCGTAGCGGAGTGGAGTTCGCCTATTCGTGGAGCGGGAAAAACGGTTTCGGAATCGATGTTTCGTATACCTATTCAGACTTCAAATTCGACGACTTTGTCGATCAGAATGGCATCGACTTTGCCGGTAGCCGACTGCCGGGGTTGCCCGAGCATTTCGGCCATGTGGCTTTGCGGTATGAGAACCCGAATGGACTGCGAGTCAGTTTCGATAACTCGTACTCCGGTCAGTTGTTTGCGAACAACGCCAATAGCGTGAAAGTGTCAGGCTATCACGTGAGTGGTCTGCGGCTTGGTCGGTCTATTGAGCGTGGCAAGTGGCAATACAACCCCTATCTTGGTCTTAACAATCTGTTTAACGTAAGTTACAACAACAACATCAGGATCAACGCATTTGGCGGACGCTATTTTGAAGCGGCACCGGC
>Ga0255049_10000856_pt1 | contig 17978 bp, 12 predicted proteins | sample JV7_2_3_MG_FD_183615 | JGI IMG/M metagenome (GOLD analysis project Ga0255049, IMG submission 183615) | Seawater microbial communities from Jervis Inlet, British Columbia, Canada - JV7_2_3 | ecosystem: Environmental > Aquatic > Marine > Inlet | place: Canada: British Columbia | collected 2016-10-06
TCGCGCTCGGTGCCGGCACCATCCTGGTGGGGCTCCCCGGTGCGCTCCCCTACTTCGCGGCCATCGATCAGATTCTGCGTTCGGATCTCGACCCCGGCCGCAACGTCATCGGGTTGCTCTACTACAACGTGGTCATCCTGCTGCCGCTGCTGGCGATGATGTTGATGCACGCCACACTCGGCGTGAGCAGTCGCCGGCTGTTCGAGCGGATCGCCGCGTTCTCGACGCGCTGGGGCGGGCGCGCCTTCGCCGTGCTGCTGTTGCTTTTCGGCGCGGTGATGATCGTCGACGGTGTGAGCTTCCTGTTCTTCGATCTGCCGCTATTGCCGACCGGATAGCCAACGCGCTCGTGCCGCCGCGTGGCGCAGTTGGTGTGCATTCCTCGTCCGCCCGATAGAATTCGCCCGGTCATCGACCACCGAATTCCGCGTCAAGGAGAACCCCTATGCGCAGGTCTGTCTTCCCCGTCGCCATCGTCGCGCTGGCTCTGACCGTTCTCGTCGCGCTGTCCGCGCGTGCTCAGGAGCCGCGACCGTTCGAGCTGATGGACGTCTTCGACCTCGAGTGGGCCGCAGCGCCGCAGATCTCGCCGGATGGCTCCCAGGTCGTCTACGTGCGCAACTTCTACGACGTCATGACCGACCGCCAGCGCTCGAATCTCTGGCTGATCAACGTCGCGACCGGCGAACAACGCCCCCTCACCAGTGGAACGAGCAATCACCGGGCGCCGGCATGGAGCCCCCGTGGTGATCGCCTGATCTGGGTCTCGAGCGTCGATGGCGGAGCGCAGATCTGGATGAGGTGGATGGACACGGGTCAGACGGCGCGAGTGACCAACCTGGTAAGCGGGCCTGGTGCGGTGAACTGGTCGCCCGACGGTCAGTGGATCTCGTTCTCCATGTTCGTGCCGGGCGCGCCCCAGAGCATCGGCGCGACAGTGCCGTCGCCGCCCCCTGGCGCTGAGTGGGCCCCTTCACCGCGAACGATCACCCGCCTGCAGTTCCGCGCGGACGGCGCCGGCTTCCTGCCCGACGGCTTCCGTCACCTGTTCGTAGTCCCGGCCGAAGGCGGCGCCCCTCGCCAGCTCACCGACGGCGACTTCAACCACGGCGGTCACTCCTGGAGTCCCGACAGTCAGTCTCTCGTTTTCTCGGCCAACCGACATGACGAGTGGCAGTACGACCCGGCCGACTCCGAGGTATTCGAGCTGCAGCTGGCCACCGGCGAGCTGACTCAGCTCACGTCGCGCCACGGCCCGGACAACTCGCCGCAGCTGTCGCCCGATGGCAGCCGGATTCTCTACACCGGCAACGACGAGCACTACATGGGGTACGACCTCAACGGGCTCTACGTCATGGACCGCGACGGCGGCAACTCCGAGCGGCTCATGCCTGGCTTCGACCGCAGCGTCGGCGGTGCCCGCTGGAGTGCCGACGGCGAGGGTATCTGGTTCCAGTACACCGACCACGGCGTCACCAAGGTCGCGTACCTGCCCGCGAGCGGCGGTGCCGAGCCCGAGATCCGCGCCGACAACCTGGGCGGCCAATCGCTCGGACGGCCGTATTCGAGTGGCCAGTTCACGGTGGCCGACAACGGCAGCGTCGCGTTCACGGCCTCGCAGACGAACCGGCCGGCCGACGTGGCCGTGATGGTCAACGGCGAGGAGACCCGGCTCACGTGGCTCAACGAGGACCTTCTCGGCTACCGGGACCTCGGCAACGTCGAGGAGATGTGGTGGGAGTCGAGCTTCGACGGCCGCCGGATTCAGGGCTGGCTGGTGACGCCGCCCGATTTCGATCCGAGCCGGCAGTACCCCCTCGTGCTCGAGATTCATGGCGGCCCCTTCGCCTCCTATGGCCCGCACTTTGCCGCGGAGATTCAGCTATACGCCGCCGCGGGCAACGTCGTTCTGTACACCAATCCGCGTGGCTCGACCTCGTACGGCGAAGAGTTCGGCAACCTCATCCATCACAACTACCCCGGTCAGGACTTCGACGACCTGATGTCCGGTGTAGATGCCGCTATCGAGCGGGGATTCATCGACGAGGACCGCCTGTACGTAACCGGTGGCTCGGGCGGCGGCGTGCTGACCGCCTGGATCGTCGGCCACACCGATCGTTTCGCCGCGGCCGTCTCGCAGAAGCCGGTCATCAACTGGTACAGCTTCGTGCTCGCGGCCGATTCGACGGCGTTCTTCTACAAGTACTGGTTCCCCGGACTGCCCTGGGACCACCTCGAGAACTACATGGAACGATCGCCGCTGCATCACGCCGGCAACGTGACCACACCGACGATGTTGCTCACCGGCGAGGCCGACTGGCGTACACCGATGTGGGAAACCGAGCAGTTCTACACGGCCCTCAAGTTGCAGAAGGTCGACACGGCCATCGTGCGCATCCCTGAGGCCTCACACTCGATTACGTCACGGCCGAGCAACCTGATCCGCAAGGTGGCCCATATCCTGACGTGGTTCGACAAGTACCCCGGCAGTCCGTCCGAGTAGGCCATGACCAACATCCGCGTGCGGGTCGTCGCCGCCTGGGCGCTGTCGATCCTGCTGTTCCTCACGTACCTGACGGTGGCGCCGCCCAAGGTCATGGGCGACCCCGGCTGGCTGCAGCGCTTCCAAGAGTGGGGCTACTCGGGGCGCTTCGCGAGCATTGTCGGGATGGTGGAACTCGTCGCTGCAGCGCTGCTGCTGTTTCCGTCGCTGGCAACCTACGGCGCGGGGATACTCACCGTGATCCTGGCAGGGGCCATCTACACGCACCTGAGCACCGGATTGGAAAGCCCGTCATTTGCCGTGCAGCTCATCTTCATGACCGCGGCGCTGGCTGCGCTCCGCTTCCCCGAAGCCCGCTGGAACCGGCCGCGCGGCTGATCAGATCAGGCCCCTGATCCAGCCACCGTCCACGGGGATCGACTGTCCGGTGATGTAGGCCGCGCGCGAGGAGGCGAGGAACGCGATCAGTGCGGCCAGCTCGTCCGGCTCGCCGAGCCGCGCCGCCGGGATCGAATCCTTCCACGCGGAGATGACCTCGTCGCGACTCACACCGGTGAACGCCGCCTGCTTGTCGGCAAGCTCATCGACGCGCTCGGTCCAGGTGAACCCCGGCATGACGTTGTTCACCGTGATGCCCTCGGACGCGACCTCGTTGGCCAGAGTGCGCGCGAAGCCGGTTACGGCGGCGCGAACGGCGTTCGAGAGAATAAGGCCATCGACAGGCTGTTTCACGGCGATCGACGTGATGTTGATGATCCGGCCCCATCGCTTCTCGCGCATGCCCGGCAGCACACGCCGGCACAGCCGCACGACGCTCGATAGCGTCCCCGCCACGGCGTCGTCCCAGGCGGCGTCGTCGACCTGATCGAAAGTGCCCGGAGACGGGCCGCCGCCGTTGGTGACGAGGATGTCCACCGAGCCGAAGTTGCTCTCGGCGGCCGCGACCAGCTGCTCCAGATCCTCGGCATTGGCGGTGTCGACCGGGAGCGCCACGACTTCGCCGCCGGCCTCCTCGATGGCGATGCGGGCTTCCTCGAGCGCATCGATCCCGCGCGCGCATATGACGACACGTGCTCCCTCGCGAGCGAGCTCCTCGGCGGCGGCCCGGCCCAGCCCTTTGCTGGAGGCAACAACCACCGCCACCTTGCCGTTCAGGCCGAAGTCCATGGCTACTTCCCGCGCAGGTAGGAGTCGGTGCCGTCCAGCCAGTCCTGTCGCGGCGGCGTGAAGACATCGACGTCGTTGGTGTCCTCGAGGGCTTCGGCCTTGTGCGGCACATTGGACGGAATGTGGAGAATCTCGCCGCTGCGAACATCGATCGGTTCGGCGTCCTCGGAACCGATCCAGAAGCGCAGCGCGCCGTCGATGACCTGCGTGAGTTGCTCGTTCTCGTGCGAGTGCATGGGCACGACCCCGCCCTTCTTGATCATCACCTGGGCAACCATCAGGCGTTGCCCGGTCACCATGCGGCGGTCGATCTGGGCGTTGAGGGATTCCTGCGGCAGCTCATCCCAGCGGGCGTGGGTGACTGTGGGCTCGGTGGCGTCGGTCATCGGCAAACTCCTTGGCAGCCCGTGGTAGAGATCTGGTGCATCCGTGGATGCCGAGAAGAATAGTCGGCTACTCTGCCGCCGGCCCGGTCCGATCCGACCACCGGCGCCGCGCCCGAACACGCGCCCGCCGTCGGGGTCGGCGGTGAGCCAGATCGAATAGCTCTGGGTTACCGGCACGCACCAGGTGTTGTCGTTGTCACAGGCGTAGTAAGTGGTGGTGAACCGGAGCGGCTCGTCCGGCACATCGTCAGCCCGCACCTCGATCAGGAACTCTCGCGGGTCAGCATCTGCCTCGACCTCCACATCCGGGAACGTGGCCGATCCCGGCGTGACCGTGGTGCCGGTTGGCGCACTGATAGCGAACTCCGGCTGCGGCGCCAGGTTGTTCCAGTGCACCTGGTAGAGCGGATTCAGGTGGAAGCCGAGATAGAGGGTGCCGGTGCCACCCTGCAGCAGTCCGGCGTCGGCCTCTGCTCGCAACTTGGCGTAGGCGGGCAGGTCGTCCTTGGAAGCAGTGATCTCGACCCGAACCGGCATCATGCGGCCGGACAGTTCGACCCGCGCGACGACGCCCGTCGCCACGGTGGGTCGGTAGTACTCGGGATTCGGCATGTCGAGATCCGCGACCGACGTCGGCTCGGCGACCGGCCCGACGAGGCGCTCGAGATCGACGCGCAGCGCGGCAGGGTCGCTCCACAGGCGCCGCACGACCACATCGCCCTGCGGATCGACGATGAACTCGGAGTTCGACGCGTCGCCGAGGGCATGCTTGAGGTCGTTCTCCATGTTGTCGGCCAACCAGATGATCTCGGTGCCGAGCGCACGTTTGGCCTCGGCCACGTGCATCAGCCGTTCCTCGAGCGTCACCGGCTGCACATAGCCGTTCAACTCCGGATGCGCCAGCGCTTTGTATACGTAAAGGAAACGGACCCCGAGCGGCTCGTAGTCGCGGGACAGGGCCTCCACCCGGGAGACCTTACTCAGGAAGGGCGGTCACGTCAGGCACCCCAGAATGACAACCGTATAGCGGTCATTGAGCAGTTGCCGGAATGAAATCGGTTCGCCGCTATCCCTGTAGACGACGACCTCGGGCATGGGTTCGCCGACCGCTGGTGAGCCGGCCTCGAAGCTCGCGTTCATGCCGCCACGGCCGGCTTCGCCGTCCTGGAGTCCGGGTCCACCGCGGCGCTGGCCCCCACGTTGCGACGCGACGGCCAGCGGTGCGGCCATGGCAGCCAGCAGGGCTGTGGCGACGAGCACGCGAATTCCCGATCGAGGTCTCATGGCATCGGCTCCCGGAACACGTTCGCGCCCGCGGTGTGCCGCGCGGTCGCCAGGATCTATGTCAACTCGGTTGCCCGAGTTGCCCCAGCATATGACACGGCATCGCCACTTCGCCCGAGAGACCGCTGGCAGATCGTAACGAAGGGCGAAGGCCCGCATCACGCTCTGCTAGTCAGAAAGGCGCGTTCGCAGCCGTTCCTGGACTTGCCGTGGATCCGCGCCGGATCCGGCCGCGCTCATGACCTGGCCCATGAAGAAGCCGATCAGGCCCTGCTGGCCGCCGCGGAACTGTGTGACCTTGTCGGGGTTGGCCGCTATGACCTCGTCGATGATCGCGTCAATCTGGGTGACGTCCACCTGTTGATCGAGGCCATGGGCGGCGACGATATCGGCCGCCTCACCGCCCTCCGCCGCCATGATCGAGAACACCTTCTTGGCGGCCTCTGTGGGCAGTTGGCCACCTTCGATCATGCTCACGAGGCGGCCGAGCGCGCCGCCATCGAACGGCAGATCGCCTACCCCCCCATCGGTTGCCGCGCCCAGCACCTGGTTGACGGTCCATTTGGCTACCGCCGACGCGGGTGCGCCCGTCGCCACCGCCGCCTCGAACAGCTCACCCAGGGCGCGATCACCGCTGAGCACGTCCGCGGTGACCTCGTCGAGCCCGTGCTCGGAACCGAGGCGCCTGTGCATCGCCTCCAGTTCTGGGTCTGCCGCGCGTGCTGCGGCGCGAATCTCTACCGGCGAGCGCTTCTTGCGCTTGCGGACCTCTTCGCCGGACCCGGTGTCGGTGCTCGCAACCGCCTCGGTCTCGGCTTTCTGCCGAGCGTCGTACTCCTCTCGCAGGCGCCCCCACGTATCACGCAGCGTGACCACCCGATTGAAAACGGGAGTTCCGTCCCTCGAGTCGACGGGGTCTGCAAAGAAGTACCCGAGGCGTTCGAACTGCACATGGTCACCGGGCTGCGCTCGCGCCATCGCCGGCTCGCCGAGCGCCTCGACCACCCTCAGCGATGCCGGGTTGAGATCGTCCAGGTAATCGCCTTCGCGGCCCGGTTCCGGCACACGGAAGAGCCGGTCGTACAGGCGCACCTCCAGGCCCACTGCCTCGGCACAGGAGACCCAGTGAATCGTGCCCTTCACCTTGCGGCCGTCGGCCGGGCTGCCGCCGCGCGATTCGGGATCGTAGGTACAGCGTAGTTCCGCTATTTCGCCTTGGTCATCCCTGATCACCTCGTCGCAGCGAATCACGAAGCCGTAGCGCAGCCGTACCTCGCGACCGGGTGCCAGGCGGAAGAACCCCTCCTCGGGCTCCTCCATGAAGTCGTCGCGCTCGATGGCGAGTTCACCACTGAACGGCACCGTACGGGAGCCCTCGTTGGGAACGTCGTGCGGCCAGTACGGGGCGTCGAGCTGGTCGACTTCGCCTTCCGGCCAGTTCGTGAGCACGACCTTCAACGGGTTCAGGACACACATCACCCGCGGCGCCCTGTGGTTGAGATCACCGCGGACGGCGTACTCGAGCAGCGACGCGTCGACGCGGCTGTCCGCCTTGGCCACCCCGACCATGTCGCAGAAACGGCGCAGCGCTTCCGGCGTAACGCCGCGCCGTCGCAGCCCGGCAATCGTGGGCATGCGCGGGTCATCCCAGCCGGTCACGTGGCCACCTTCGACCAGTCGCAACAGCTTGCGCTTACTGGTGATGGTGTAGTCGACGTTCAGGCGCGCGAACTCGTATTGCCTTGGCCTGGTGCCGTCCAGGGCGAGGTGGTCGAGATACCAGTCGTACAACTCGCGGTTGTTCTCGAACTCGAGCGTACACAGGGAATGGGTCACCCCTTCGATGGCATCGGACTGCCCGTGAGCCCAGTCGTAGAAGGGGTAGATGCACCAATCCTCGCCGCGCCGATAGTGCGACTCGTGACGAATCCGGTACATGAGCGGATCGCGCATCTTCATGTTCGGATGTGCCATGTCGATCTTGGCGCGCAGCACCCTGGAACCGTCGGCAAACTCGCCGGCGCGCATGCGGGTGAACAGATCCAGGTTCTCCTCCACGCTGCGCTCGCGGTACGGGCTGTTCGTCCCCGCCTCAGTTACCGTGCCACGCTGCTCACGAAGCTCCTCGTCACCCTGATCGTCGACATAGGCCTTGCCCTTGTGGATCAACTCGACCGCCCAGTCGTGCAGCTGTTCGAAGTAGTCGGAGGCATGACGCGCATCGCCCTGCCATGCGAAGCCCAGCCAGCGGATGTCGTCCTTGATGGCCTGGACGTAACGCGGATCCTCGGTCTCCGGGTTGGTGTCGTCGAAGCGCAGGTTGCAGTGACCGCCGAACTCCGCGGCAATGCCGAAGTCGATGCAAATGGCCTTGGCATGGCCGATATGGAGGAAGCCGTTGGGCTCGGGCGGAAACCGGGTAACGGCCGTTTCGTGGGCACCGCTATCGATGTCTGCGCGCACGATCGTACGCACGAAGTCTGTCGGCGGAGTGCGCTCGCCGTTCCCGACGGCGGCGGTCTCGGCGTGGTCCTCGGACAAGGCGATCCTCCTGCAACGCGGCGATGCAGCAGGATCGCACTCCACGGTGCCGTCCGCTAGCGGGCTCGGGCAAAACCGGGGCCGTGGTTCGGCCGAACTACTCGCCGGCAGGGGCGGCGATGCGGTACAGGGATCCCCGGCCACGCAGGTACAACGAATCTCCAACGATCGCCGGCGACGCGTCGAACCCGTCGTCGAGCGTGTTCTGGGCAACCACTTCGTACTCCTCGCCGTGCCGCAGTACGGCGGCGCCACCGTCGCGGCCGAGAACGTAGACGTAGCCGTTCGCAGTGGCCGGCGATGCGTAGATCTCCCTCACACCGTCGATTCGCCGGGGTCCGAACAGCTTCTCGCCGCTGCTGGCGCGAACGGCCGTGATGATCGCGTCGTTGCTCTTGGTGTAGTACACGATGTCGTCCAGCAGGAGCGGCGAAGGCACGTACGGAGTGTCGCGATCGATGTGCCAGAGGATCGCATCGGTGCCATCGATCTTGCCTTGCGCTCGACTCAGGTCGACCGCCATGAGGGCGCTGCCGCGGAAACCGGCGGTGAGGTAGACCACGCCGTCGGCGGAGACGGGACTCGGGATCGAGTTGGGCGTGAGCCCGGGCCCTTCCCAGAGCAACTTGCCATCTGCCAGGCCATAGCTTCGCACCCGGTTCGTCCCCGGTGTGATCACCTGGGTCGCGCCATCGTGCTCGACGATGAAGGGCGTCCCCCATGTGGTTGCCTCGTCGCGATCCGTCCGCCACAGCTCCTCGCTCGTGAGCTTGTCGAAGGCGCCGATCCAGGACTGGAGTTCCTGGTCCCAGATCACCACGATCCTGTCGCCGTGGAGGGCCGCCGAAGCGCCTTCGCCGAAACCGAGGCGCGTCTGCATGGCCCCGAAGTCGAGTTCCCAGACGGAGTTCCCTTCCATGTCAAGGCAATACAGACCGTACGAGCCGAAGAACGCCCATAGATGCTCGCCGTCGGTGACCGCCGAGGCCGAGGCATACGAGTTGGTGAAGTGCTTGCCGCCGTAGGGCACCTGGCTACGTAGCACGCGCCGCCAGACCTCGGAGCCGTCGCTCGCATCGTAGGCGATCACCGCCCAATCGATCGTGTCCGTCGTGGCCGGGGGGCCATGAGGTCCGCCGCGACGGGGGCGTCCGCCAGCGGGCGCGGCGGCCGCTGTTTCGCCGATCGCGGTGAGAATGTACACGCGGTCATCCCAGACGATCGGTGAGGCCGAGCCCAGGCCCGGGATGTCGCTCTTCCACCGAACGTTCCTGTCTTCGGCCCACTCGATCGGCGGAGCCCCCGAGCCGACTCCGGTACCGGCCGGCCCGCGCCAGCTCGGCCAGTTGGTGTCCGGGTCGCCGGGGCCCGCCACGGAAACGCCCAGGCCGAGCAGGGAGACGACGACAGCGGCGGTGCACGAGGTAAGAAGTCTGCGCATCGTAGGACTCTCCGTGGGGCAATTCGGTCCGAGGCGCCGTGATTATGTCGCCACAGCGCCGTGCAACGCGAGACCCCTGCGGATTTCGTCGCGAGGTGCGTCACGTCGACGCAAGGCAGCTTCTCTCCGTCCTCTCCGCCGCATATCCTTGCCGAGCCATGAATGAGCGTCTCCGCGAAGTTCTACCCGTCGCCGGTTTCACCGGGCTGTATCTGGTGCCGGCCGCTATCAACGCTGTCGCCACGGGGAACTTCGAATTCGTCTTCTACACGCTGGTCATGGGCGTGCTGATCGCCGTGGTCTGGACCGTCGACCGCCACGTCCGGTTGAGTCAGGGCGCGCTCTGGGGCCTCAGTGCCTGGGGCCTCATGCACATGGCGGGCGGCCTGCTGACCATTCCCGCTTCCTGGCCCGCCAGCACCACCGGCACGTCGGTGCTCTACAGCCTCTGGCTGATCCCCGACCGGCTGAAGTACGACCAGGTGGTGCACGCCTTCGGCTTCGGGCTCACCACGTGGATATGCTGGCAAGGCCTGGCCGCAGCGATGCGGCGGCGCGGGGTAGAACCCGTCCCGAGTGGCGGCCTGCTCGTGCTGTGCGCGGCAGGCGGCATGGGGTTCGGCGCACTCAACGAGGTCATCGAGTTCGCCGCCACCATCCTGGTGCCCGAAACCAACGTCGGCGGCTACATGAACACCGGCTGGGATCTCGTGGCCAACCTGGTCGGTGCCGTGCTCGCCGCGATCATCATCCGCCTGACCTCCGGCGGTCGGCCGACGTTCGGCCGCAGTTCCGCCGGGCTCGTCCTGCTTGCTCTCGTGGCGACCGGTTGCGGCGGCGCCGGCTCCCCCGAACCCCTGGCGCTCGACCTGGACGAAGACTCCGCGCGGGCTCGTCTCGCCAATGCCCTGGCGTTGGAAACGGGCGGTTCCGCGGCGCTCGAAGCACTGCGCACGCCACTGGCTGATACCGATTGGGTAGTGCGTGCACGGGCCGTGGCTATCCTCGCGCGGCTCGGTGAACCGGCGACGGAGATTGTCGGACCCGTCACCAAGGACCCACACGAATCGGTGCGCGTTGGCGCCATCGCCGCGCTGCACACGATCTCCGGCAGCGCCAGCGTGCCGTGGCTCATGAAGGCCCTCGACGATGATGTTGCTCGAGTAAGGATTCGCAGCCTTCGGGCTCTGGCTGATGTCGGGGCGTCGACGACGGCCGACGCCGCACGGCTCGTCGCGCTCCTCGGCGACACGAGCCGCAGGGCCCGGCGGTGGGCGTCGATCGCCGCCGTTGCCATGGCAGGAACTGCCGTCCCCGCTCTCGAGGCCGCCCTGCACGGCGATGTGGAGCAGCGCTGGCGCGCCGCGTGGGCGCTGGGGCAGATCGGCCCGCCCGCCGCGGCCGCGCTGCCCCGGCTGCGGCAACTTGCAGACGACGACGGCCGCGCCGGCACCGAGGCCGGGGCCGCGATCGTGGCCATCGCGGCCAGCCAGTGAAGCGCGAGCAACGTAGGACACGCCCTGGCGGACTGGTGCTTGCGCTCGCCGTCGCGGGCGCGGCCTGTGGCCCGACCGGCCCCTCGCCGACCAGCGCGGGCGCTCGCGGCGACACCGCCATCGTCCTCGACCTGCTCGTTGCTTTCCCGCTCTCGGAGGCCGCCCGGGAAACTGGTCTCACCAACCTCACTCGACTGGATCCTCCCCGCCTCCGGGAACAGGGCTTCGTTCGGCGCGACAAAGGGCTGTTGGGAATCGGCGACGAGTCCTGGGTGGAGTTCTACAGCGCGACAGGGCGAGCTCGCGAACTGACCCTCGAGGTCCAGCTGGCGGGTTGGTATCGCCAGCTCGCGGCAAGAATCGAGATCTTCGCCAACGGCAACCGCGTGGCGGTCCTGAAGCGCCCTGATCTGCAGACATCGCAGCGGGTAGCCCTCGCCGCGGAGGTGCTCCGTAGGGGCACGAACCGCATCGCCTTGCGCTACGAGAGTCGCGACGAGGTCACGGTCGACCGTCCCCGTGTGACGTTTGCCGAGCTGTCGCTGGACGAAACCGGCGATGTGACCGTGATCGACACGGCGACCGGAGCGAGGCTACGCCTGCCTGCGGGCGCCCGACAGGAGTACTTCGCCTACATCCCCGCCGGAGCCTCGCTCGCGCTCGAGGGCATCGATGTCTTCGGGGCGATCGACGAGGATCTCGCGCTGGCTGTGGAAATCACCCGCGAAGGGAGCGCAGGCTCCCAGAGGGAGACCGTGCGCGCGGATGAGATGGCCCCCGTGACGATTCCGATCGAGGGGCCATCCGGAGCGACCCGGATCGCGTTGGTGGCGACTCCACGAAGCGGACGACCGACCCCGAGCGCCGGGCTCGAACTGGACCGCGCGCAGGTGGTGGCCCCCGCCCAGCATCTGGAGACCCGGACGGTGATGGCTCCCGCGGCGGCACCGAACGTGTTGATCTACCTGATCGACACCCTGCGTGCCGATCACCTCGGGTTATACGGCTACGACCGGCCCACGTCGCCGTCCCTGGATGCGTTCGCCGCAGACGCGATCGTCTTCGACGACGCCCAAGCTCAATCGTCGTGGACCAAACCGGTCGTGGCATCGATGATGACCGGTCTACTGCCTCAGCAACACGGCGTCCAGCGTCGCGAAGACTACGTAGCGCCCGACGCCCGCACCCTTGCTGGCATCCTGCAATTGGCGGGATACGCGACCTACTCCGTGTCCACGAACTCCACCGTGTTCTCTGACTTCAACTTCGACATAGGGTTCCACGAGTTCGTCGAACTGGGCGAACGGTCTACCCCGGAGGCCCACCAGCTCTCGGACGTGGTGAACTCGAGATTCTTCGAATGGCTCGACGAACGCCCGAGCGGACGGCCGTTCTTCGCGTTCCTGCATACCACCGACCCGCATGAGCCTTATGTCCCGAGAGAGCCCTATCGCGGCGCATTCGCGAGTGATGTCCTGGATCCCACGATCACCAAGGGTCCGTCCGCGCGCCGCGCTCTCGCCGCCGATCCGACCATGGATGCCGAACGGCTGCGCCGGGACATGTCACACCTGTACGACGCAGAGATCGCCTTCAACGACGCTCAGTTTGGAGTGCTCGTCGAGCGACTCAAGGCTGCCGGGCTCTACGACTCGTCGCTCATTGTCGTGCTCTCCGATCACGGTGAGGAGTTCTTCGAACACGGGGCGTGGTCGCACGGGCTCACGCTTTACCAGGAGGTCATGCACATACCCTTGCTGGTGAAGCTGCCCAACCAGGAGCGGGCGGGGGAGCGCGTCGCGGAGATCGCTCAGCACGTCGATCTCTTGCCGACCGTCATGCAGGTCGCGGGGCTCGACTACGCGGTCGCCGGCCCCGGGGTGAGCTTGCTCGACCTCCCCGACCTGGAGACCGCCGAACGGCGGCCGGCCGTCTCGCACCTGGCCCTTACGCCTACCCTGACGGAGAGCGTCCGGGTGGGAGCCGCGAAGCTCATCCGCCGCGCGCGGCCGGACGGTGTGGTCCGAACGATGGTGTTCGACCTGGCAGCAGACCCGGCGGAGACGCTGCTACTGTCGCGGCCCGTCACCCAGGGTTTCCTGACGACCATCCTCAAACGCGCCGCCCTCACCGGCAGCGTCGGCTCCGGGGGACAGCTCATCCTCGACCCCGAGATGACCGAGCGGCTACGTGCCCTCGGCTACATCCAGAACTAGCCCGCCTGGCCCACGGCCGGGCCCGTTAGCCGTCGGCGCTCAGCGTGAACGGTTCACCGACCAGACACGGTCGAGCGCGTAGTTCCGCCGGTGTCGGCCCGTTGAGTTCCGCTGCGGCATCGACGATCTGTCGGGGCGACATGGCCGAATCTCGGCGGGCTCGCCGCAAAGCGACCACATCCTCTGGGCGGGTAGGGAGGTCCTTCGCAAGATCAGGCAGATCAGAGGCTGTCACGTACTTGCTCCCAGGCATCGATCAAGCGGTGCCGCTCGAAGCAGCTTCGTACGGACTCGGCATCGAGATCGGCCGCTCGCAGCAAGGCAACGATATCCGCCATCTCCTGCAGATGCCGACTCGGATCGTTCTTGGCCGCCAGCACCTTCATGGCAACAAGATGCCCGACGCTCGCGACCTTGGCGACGACACCGGGAACCACCTCCGTCTGGAGCGCCTCCGCGAAGAGTAAGCCGGCGGTGGGACCATCCAGGTACACAACGTCGACCCGGCCCATGGTCGCGTTCTGATGGGCGTGATTGGAGTACCCGTCAGAGCAGTGCAGCGTCTCGTAGCCGAGCGACTCGAGGTGCTGAACCAGAACGCCCTGCGCTGAGCCCACCGTGGCAATATCAACGTCGTGGGTCATCCGCCCAGCACCATGAACAGCGAGCGCCAGCCCCCCAACCACAGCCCAGTCTTTCCCCTCTGACTCGAGGTGCTGTCCGACCAGCTGCAGGACGTTGGCGAATTCCACGAAATCTCCTGTTTACGGTGGCGGCTGGCTGCATGATGTGGCCCGTCTCGGACCGCAGGCTCGAACCTTCCGATTATGCTACGGGCCCATCCTTCGCGGCACTTCAGGATCGGCGGGGTGACGACTTGGGCTCTGGCAGCTACAGTGGGGCGGTCCGTTCAACCCCGGAAGCGCCGTGCCCCGTGACACCACATCCAGTCGCCGGCAGCTGCCGCAGCACAGTCGGCCTGACGTATTTGCTCCGCCGAATCGCCAGGTTTGAATCCTCTCGACCCTGCCTATTCGAATTCTCACTTCGCGGAGCTGACGATGACTGACACGCTGAGCCGGACGTCGCTGACCGTTGCAGCCGAAGACGTGTTCCCTGTCCTGCGGGAGAACATCCTCGTCGACGGATTTCACTTGGTCGTGGACCTCGACAAGTCGCGAGGCTCGATCATGGTGGATGCCCTGGAGGGCAAGGAATTCCTCGACTGCTACTCGTACTTCGCCTCGCTGCCGATCGGACACAATCACCCGAAGATGGCGGACCCGGAGTTCCGCGCGGCGCTCATGCGCGCCGCGCTTTCGAACCCGGCCAACAGCGACGTCTACACGCGCGAGTTCGCCGGCTTCGTGAAGACGTTCCGCGAGGTCGCGGCACCTTCGGAGTTCCGCTACCTGTTCTTCGTGGCCGGCGGCTCGCTGGCGGTAGAGAACGCGATGAAGACCGCGTTCGACTGGAAGCGTCAGCGCAACCGCGCCGCCGGTGTCGACGGGGGTGGAGACAAGATCCTCCACTTCCGCGAAGCGTTCCACGGGCGCAGCGGGTACACGATGTCGACGACGAACACGGATCCGGGCAAGACCCGCGACTTCCCGCAGTTCGACTGGCCACGCGTCTCCAACCCGAAGCTGACCTTCCCGGTCGACGAGACGGCCATGGCAAACGCCGAGGCCGAGTCGGTGGCGGAAATCGAAGCGGCGTTTGCCGCCGACCCGCACGGCATCGCCGCCATCCTGCTCGAGCCGATTCAGGGGGAGGGCGGTGACAACCACTTCCGGCCCGAGTACCTGCAGCGGCTGCGCGCGCTGGCGGACAAGCACGAAGCTCTGCTCATCTTCGACGAGGTGCAGACCGGCATTGGCCTCACTGGCACGATGTGGGCCTTCCAGCAGCTGAGCATGACTCCCGACATCGTCGCGTTCGGCAAGAAGACGCAGGTCTGCGGGATCATGTGTACGGAGCGCATCGACGATGTGCCGGACAACGTCTTCCACGTCTCTTCGCGGATCAACTCGACCTGGGGTGGCAACCTCGTGGACATGGTTCGCTCCGCGCGGTACCTGCAAATCATCGACGAGGACGACCTCGTCGAGCAGGCAGCAACCACCGGCGCCCTGTTCCTCGCGGAGCTGCAGGGTGTTGCGGCCGAGTTCCCGCAGCTCTCCAACGTGCGCGGCCGCGGCCTGATGCTGGCCTTCGACATGCCCGACACGGCGACCCGCGACGCGCTACGCACGACGCTCTGGGACATCGGGTTGGCCTCGCTCGCCTGCGGCGATCGCAGCATTCGTTTCCGTCCCTGCCTCACCTTCACCCGGGACGATGTCCTTCGCGCCATCGCCCTGCTGCGTGAAGGACTGGCTGGCTAGCCTGCGTGCAGCACCTGCCTACCGCGGAGCAACTGCGCATCGATCGGCTGGGCCCATGTGAGGTGCCGTCGCCCCTGCAGGGGCGCGGCACCGACATGACGCCGGACGGGCGCTACGTCCTGATTCCGGCGACCTCGGCCGAGGTCACGGACGAGTCGCTAGCGCGCGGCTTCGAGGCCGCCGGGCCACGCGAGTCGATCTTCTTCGATCCGCACCAGACCACCGCCGGCATCGTGACCTGTGGCGGTCTGTGCCCCGGTATCAACGACGTCATCCGGTCGCTCACGCTGACGCTGTGGCACCGCTACGGTGTGCGCCGGATCCGCGGCTATCGCTACGGTTTCGACGCCCTCGGCCCATCACCGCAAAGCGAGCCGGTGAACCTCGACCCCGACGCCGTGCACGACATCCACACGCTCGGTGGCACGATCCTGGGCTCGAGTCGCGGTCCGCAGCCGCCCCCGATCATGGTCGACCGCCTGGTATCGGACGGCATCGACATCCTCTTCACGATCGGCGGCGACGGCACCCTGCGCGCCGCCCGAGCCATCGCCACCGAGGTGGCAGACCGCGGGCTGCCGATCGCGATCGTCGCCATCCCGAAGACGATCGACAACGACATCGAGTGCCTCGATCGGAGCTTCGGATTCGCCACCGCGGTAAACGAAGCCACGCGCTCGATCGTAGCCGCCCATACCGAGGCCCACGGGGCCTGGAATGGCGTCGGACTGGTAAAGCTAATGGGCAGACACGCCGGCTTCATCGCCGCGGCGGCCACGCTCGCCAACAGCCAGGTGAACTACTGCCTCGTGCCGGAAATGCCTTTCGACATGGGGGGCGAGAACGGCCTCCTGGAACAGCTGGAGCAACGGCTGCGCGATCGCCGGCATGCCGTGATCGTCGTGGCGGAAGGCGCGGGACAGGAGCACCTGCAGCTCGACGCACCTGAACTCGACATCTCCGGCAACCTGAAACTGGGCGACATCGGACCGTTCCTCGAGCTCCGTATCCTCGAACACATGCGCGACCGCGGCGTACCGACGACGGTCAAGTACATCGACCCGAGTTATCTGATCCGCAGCTTGCCCGCGAACTCGTTCGACTCAGCGCTGTGTCTGGCGCTTGCTCAGCACGCGGTCCACGCCGGCATGTCAGGGCGCACCAACATGCTGGTAGGCACCTGGCACTCCCGCTACACGTATGTGCCGCTGGCCCTGGCGACGGAAACGACGCGATCGCTCGACCCCGGCGGTGTAATGTGGCAACGGGTGCTCGAAGCCACCGGACAGCCGGCGCGCATGACAGGTGCGGCGGGATAATCGACGGCCGAGCGGCACCAAAGGCCTCGAGCTTGCGTCTATACCCTGTAGACGCGCGTCTATAACCAGGAACAGCCCGCCCGCCGCCGGACAAGCGTCCACGCGCTCTTGGACCGTGACCGGCGACTCAAAAGGAACCGGCGATGAGCGTCGTCCGCCGCCTGAGCAGTCCCGGATTCGACGAGGAGACTCGCACCTACCTGCAGCAGCGGGTGCGCCTCCTCGCCGGCGCGGTGACTGTCATCACCGGCGCCCTGGCGGCCGCCTTCCTGGTCACCGAGCTACGGGCCAGCCCGGACGGCATGGTGGCGACGGTCCTCTCCTTCGTGACCACGCTACCGAACGCGGCGTTGTTCTGGCTGGTTGTGGGCGCGCTGGTAATGCGTCGACTCCTCGCGCGCCGGAGACTGTCACCGCGGGGATTGACCAGTGCAGATGGACTGCTCCTGCAGATGCTGTTTACGCCGTGTCTGCTGCTGTACGCAACGTCGCATTACTACTCGTTCTCGGGCTTCCCGGTCGTGATCCCCTTCCTCACGCTGTTCATCCTGACGCGCGCCATCCTCGTGCCCAGCAGCGCGTTGCGCACCGCCCTGCTCTCGAGCACGGCGCCCATCGGGGTGCTCGCGATCCAGCTCTACTACGGCGCCTCGTTCGCCCGCCCCGCCGAACCCTTCGAGCACAGCCACTACATCGACATGCTGGTGCAGAACCAGGTCATCTTGATCGGCGCGATCGGCGTGGCGTGCGTGGCGTCTCGGGTGAACCTCGGCCTGCGGAGGCGCACCTACGAGGCCGGCCACCTCGGACAGTACGAGATCCACGGCAAGATCGGCGCCGGAGCGATGGGTGAGGTCTACGAGGCGACGCACTCGCTGCTGCGACGGCGAACCGCGATCAAGCTGCTGCGCCCCGAGATCGCCGGTGAAAGCTCGCTCCGCCGCTTCGAACAGGAAGTCAAACAGACCAGTCGACTGACCCATCCGAACGCGGTCTCGATTTACGATTACGGACACACGGCCGACGGCGTTTTCTACTACGCGATGGAGCTACTCGAAGGCGCCAACCTGCGTGACATCGTCGAACTCGGCGGGCCCATGCCTCCGGGTCGAGTGATCCACGTGTTGTCGGCGGCCTGCGGTGCGCTTTCCGAAGCGCACACCAAAGGCATGGTGCACCGCGATATCAAACCGGGGAACATCATGCTCGCCGAGCTTGGCGGTGAACACGACGTGGTG
>Ga0255049_10000857_pt1 | contig 17937 bp, 18 predicted proteins | sample JV7_2_3_MG_FD_183615 | JGI IMG/M metagenome (GOLD analysis project Ga0255049, IMG submission 183615) | Seawater microbial communities from Jervis Inlet, British Columbia, Canada - JV7_2_3 | ecosystem: Environmental > Aquatic > Marine > Inlet | place: Canada: British Columbia | collected 2016-10-06
GATGGTGCTCTTGTTGCAGGTACTGGCCTTGTTACGGCTGACTCGTACCTGACGACTACGGTCGCTACTGGTCCTTATACGGCTGGTGAGGCTAAACTGGTTATTGAGTACATTCAGGTGACTCCGTAATCATTAAGCTACTGGCCCGAGGGGAGCCACTAATCCCCTCACCTTATTCAAGAGAAAGGAAGCCCATTGGCAGACACCGAACACAATGTCCTAACGGACCCAGAGCTTCATGAACCTAAAGGGATTGCTGCTGCAAGTGCCAATCAGGTCTATGTGGCCGACGGTGCTGCCAGCGGTTCCTTTGCACAAGTCTCACCCTCCAACAAAGTGATGGTGCATAGCGCTAGTGATTTTCCTAGTGCCATTGCTGGTATCCGTACACTTACTTCAAACACCGCCTATCATGTGGTGGGAGATATCAGTATTGGGAGTGACAGGCTAGTGATGTCTGCGAGTACATCCTTAGTTGGTAACAACCCTTTAGTAGACAAACTAACCACTACCAACGCTGGGGCTATGATTACCAGTGCGGATGATTGTTTGATCACTGGTCTAGGTTTTACCTGCTCTAGTGGGGATCTCATTTCGTTTACTGGTGGTGGGACTAAACAACTCATTATTGACAATTGTAGAGTAATCTCCTGCGATACTCTTGGCACGGTAACTACTGCCGCTCTCTGCCGGATGACAAAGAACACCGTGGTAGCTTGTATCACAGATGGAATTACTTTTGCCGGAACGGGTGGCCATCTCCACATTGAAGGGGGGGCTTACGACAGTACACTAGGCTCTGTCTTTGACCTCGGCACCTCAGTTTGGACCACTATCCACATTTTCGCTGTTCAGATTAACAATCCGGCTGGTGTGACTGGTATTACTGTAGCGGCTTCGGGGGCCAACCTGTCTTCTGCAGGTATCGGTTTTATCCTTGACAACCATATCGAAACGGTCGCAACAGCCACATCTGGTTACTCCGTTGGTGACCTCAAGTGGATCGTCAAAGGCAATCCTGGTGTCCAGAACAACACTGGGCAGGCGCAGGGGAGTATTGAAAGCAGTGCTTTAACCACCACCTTTGCTGGTACAGGTGCTGGCAACGATGTCGCTGTAAACTTTGGTGCTGCGTTTGTCTCAGATGTAGCGAAGAAGTTCACTGTTTCTACCGCCGGAGTTATTACTTATACAGGCGTTATACCTATTTCCGTTTATGTCGATTGTACCATGTTTGGATCAATTGCCGGTGGCGCTGCTCGGCAGTATAACTACTATGTTGCCAAAGGTGGAACCATCATCGAGTCGTCTGTTTCAAAACGAGAATACGACGGCACTAATGTGGGGGCCAATAGTTGCACCAGTGTAGTAGACCTTGTTACCAGCGATACAATCACCTTGAGGGTGCGGGCTGAAACAGCTACTACAGCACTCACTGTAAACACCTGCTCTATCACCGTGACAGAGGTGCAGTAACATGGTGGCTATGAAGAAAACTCTGCTTGAGATTGTCCAAGGCATTTTAAACGATCTCGACAGCGACGTGGTTAACTCTATAGCAGACACTATCGAAGCGACACAGGTTGCTAATATAGTAGGTCAAACTTACCTCGATTTAATTAGTGATCGCACAATACCAGAGCACTTTGAACTCTTTCGTCTCACTGCCCTTAGCGACAGTACCCGGCCAAATTACATGGCCCTTCCTGATAACGTAGCTACTCTACAGAAGTTCGAGTACAACAAGAGTATTACCGGGGACCAAGAATACCGGGAAGTCCATTATATAGAGCCCCTAGAGTTTCTAAGGAGAACTGGTGGGCGTAATAGTAGTGCGACAAATACTATAATTGTCTTGGATTTCAATGCCAGTACAGAACTACTTATTGACGACAATAAAATGCCAGCCTTCTATACGTCGTTCGATAATAAACACCTAGTCGCTGATTCTTACGACGCTACCTTTGACACAACTCTACAGGCATCCAAGAGCAGAGGTTACGGAAGGCTGCTGCCCACCTTCACTTTGTCTGACACCTTTGTGTTTGATTTTGAGAGTAAGTACTTTCCGTACTTGGAGGCAGAAGCTAAGAGCCGGTCCTTCAGTATCATCCACAAGACCGTAGACAACAAGGTAGAGCAGACGGCACGTAGACACAAGAGCTTTATCCAAAAAGAAAAACATAGAATCAATATGGAAAACAAAAGGAACAGATATGGTCGAACTTAACTTCTCTGAGGACTACGAAAACCAAATCATAACCTGTGAAACTCCTAAGAGAAAGGTCAGTATAAAAATCTTTGTTCCTGTTGGTGCCTTTGCACACTGGAAGATTACCTACGGTGACGGCAAGCCCATTGAAGGGTTGAGTGAAGGTGTTTTTCTCTCTCGTAGAGAGGCCAAGAACGCAGTTATTGAATGGGAACGAACGGCCACTAAAACTAAAGAAGCAAAGCAATTTGAACTCTTTGGAGATAAGCAGCCCCCGGCTCTCAAGAGAAAGAAAGTAAGTGGCGCAAGAGCTTAAACAAACAGCGGTCAACACCTTCACTAGGGGTCTGATCACAGAGGCAACGCCGCTAACGTTTCCGGAGAACGGCTCCGTAGACGAGCTTAACTGTACTCTCGATAGAGACGGGACAAGAGCGCGCCGTAAAGGTATTGAGTTTGAAACTAGCTTTTCTCTGAGTAGTTTCACCTTTGCTAAAGGTACTCTTGTTCATAATATGACTTGGGAAAATGTGTCTGGCGAAGCCGGTGTTCAATTCTTGGTGGTTCAGGTAGGAGCAACACTTCATTTCTATGATAAAAGTTCCTCTCCAATTTCTGGTAACGAAAAGTCTTTCACTGTAAACTTAAATTCTTTCATTGCTCCAAACGGAAAAGTAGTTGCTGAGAATAGGGTGGCCGGTGCGAGTATCAATGGTAACCTTGTTGTAGTGTCTCCGGCCATAGAATCTTTCTTCATTGAATACGACTTAGTTTCAGATACTATCTCTACCACCCAGATCAATCCTAAGGTTAGAGATTTTGAATGGCAAGGGGATGTCAGCGGGTACGATGAGAAGATAGCTGTGGTTTCTGTTTCCGTAGCCAGGAAATACGATACCTACAACGCTGGGTGGATTAATGAAACAGGGTCTGGCACATCTGTTTTATTTGGGACTGATGGTTTTGTCACCAATTTAAACACTTGGCCCCCCTTGACACATCCTTGGTTCTCCTCTAAGGGAACAGATGGGAATTTCGATTTCAAGAGTTTTTTTAAAATCTTTGGGGGTAACTCTCTTTTAGGTAATGGGCGCTTCATTTTAGACCTCTACAGTAAGGACAGATCAACTGTCTCGGGTGTTCCAGGTCTTGCCGTAGAGACAGAAGCCGCTAGATTCTCTGCTGTGGTAGGATACGCTGGTCGAGCATGGTTTGCCGGTTTGGCTTCTAAGAAGAATGGTTCACGAGTCTACTTCACCAGAGTAGTGGAGAATATGTCTCAGATCGGTAACTTCCACCAAGAGGCCGACCCTACCTCCGAGAACTCTTCTGACCTAATTGATAGTGACGGCGGGGTGATCAACATCCCTAGTGCCTCCAACATCAAGGCCCTGTTCGAGTGGGGTAGTTCCATTCTTGTCTTTGCCGAAAACGGCGTGTGGGAAATCAAAGGAGTAGATGGTGTCTTCAAAGCTACTGAATTTGCTGTCACAAGAATTCGTGAGGCAGGGGGTCTCCTTAATTCCGCTGCTCTTGTAGACGCAGAAGGGGCTCCGTTCTGGTGGGGTTTAACTGGTATCTTCACCATCCAGAGGGAGGATATTTCGCAGGCCCCTAGAGGAACGGATATTTCTAAACCTACAATCCAAACGTTTTGGGAAGAAATCCCCGGGGACCAAAGGAACGACGCTGTAGGTAAATACGACGAACTCAACAAGAGGGTTTTCTGGATTTACGGAAACGATAGTGTAACAAAATTTAAATACAACAGAGTTCTTATTCTTGATATCCCACTGCAAGCCTTTATTCCTTGGGAGTTCGAGGATGAGAGTGCTAACACTAACTATGTTGTGGGGGCGGATTACTTCTCTGGATTAGGCACAGTGTCCCAGGTAGACAACGTTGTTACTAATGCTGGTGCCGATAATGTCGTTACCAATAGTGGGGCAGATAATGTTGTAGTTACTAGGTCCTTCTTCTCTGCCGCAGGAGATACTGAAATAAAGTTTCTTGTACGAGACGGGGACACAGGTTCTCTGTCAGTAGCTACTATTACAAACACAGGCTTCTTGGATTGGAACACTGAAGACTACTCTAGTTTTGCAGAAGCTGGGTATGATTTTGAAGATGATCTGACTACGCACAAGCACGGTGTTTACGTCACAACCTACTTTGATCTGACTGAGACTGGATTTACAGGCAATGAGACGACAGGATACGATCCTATTAATCCGTCTAGTTGTTTACTACAAGCTTTCTGGGATTTGAAGACTGCATCATCTAGTTCCCAAGAAGTTTATCGTTTCCTTCGCCCCATCATCGTTGACACAGGAGACTTAACTACATTCAACTACCCATTCTCGTCCATTATAACTCGTAACCGTGTACGAGGTAGAGGCAGAAACTTGAAATTGAGGTTTGAAAGCACTAGTGGTAAAGACTTTCGACTTCAGGGATATGAGGTAATTAATGCCAAGAACAGGGGACTATAGTCTAAGGTTTGCCACAAAAGAAGATGTTATCCCTTTAGCAATCCTAGGAAAACAGTTTACCAAAGAGTCAAAGAATAGTAAGTTGTTTGGCTGGAACATGCAGAAGGTTTACGACTCTCTGTTTAATATAATTGATAGAGATGATTTTTGTGTTATCTGTTTAGTGAATGACGCCGAAGTGGTAGGTATGCTAATCGCTTTAGTCACTCCTTGTTTCTTCTCTGACGTGTCTCAGGCCGTGGAGATAGCTTGGTATATTGACCCCGATCATAGAGGGACTAGGGTTGCTTTAAAAATGATTAATGAGTATGAACGGTGGGCTAAGGAGGCAGGGGCGGTGTGTACTAATATGATTAATCTTGAAGTGCTAAATGGTGACAAGGTAGCTAGGATGTATAACAAAAGAGGGTACACTCTAGTTGAAAATACTTTTTTGAAGGAACTATAACAATGCCAGCAGCCTCATCAATTGCCATCGCCGGTCTTGCTATTGCTGCAATTGGTGCAGGAACCACTTTCGTCGCCCAACAGCAGCAAGCCAAAGCGCAGGAGAAAGCAACCGATCTAGAGAAGCGACGTGCCGCCGCACAGGCTCGTAGGCAGCGTAGAGCTACTATTCGAGAAGCCCGTGTCGCTAGAGGACAGGCCCTTAATACAGCAGGTCAGGTTGGGGCTGGTGAAAGCTCTGGTCTTAGCGGAGGATTGTCTGGAATTGGCGCTCAGTTGGGGAGTAACCTTGGTTTTAGTACCCAGACAGAGAGTATCGGCTCAGACTTAAGTAGACAGGGGCGTAAGGCGGCGTCTGCTGGCAGTTTAGCTAACATTGGTCGAGGAGTGTCCTCTGTCGGAGGGGCATTGTTCAGTAATTCTGATAGACTCTCAGAAACTTTTGGATAAATAATGGCACAAGACTTCAATTTAGTTGAAGATACTGCTGAATTTGATGCCTTCCCACCGTTTGATACCGTAAATCATTCAGACGGTGTTAAGGAAATGGTGGCTGTACTCCATTCTGCAAGGACTGGGCAGTCTCTTGACGATATACGTGGTAAGGTTAATGCCCTTGGGGAGGATTTTCTCAAGGCCGGTAGTGTTTTGAGTGTAAACCAAGGCATTGAGGATGAATTTAGGAATAAAGCAGAGACCGCCATTGAAACCAATTCTCTTCCTGACCTTCTAGACGCTGAGATAGCTAGGGTTGAGCAGAAAACAGACATTGAAGACCATCCTGCCCCCGAGATTGTGGATATCTTACAATTTAAGGCTGGTGAGTTGTATGACAGGGCAGCAAGGTCTGCTCTTTCCCGTCGTGTAGGTACAATGAAGGCTTTGGACAAGCGCATTGAGAACACCAGTGTCTCTACCTTCAGTATTATTGGCGATGTTCTTGATTTGATAGCTTCCGCCCCCCTTGATGGCCTCACCCTCGCTGGTTTCAAGCGTGTAGAGGTAGCAGAGGAGCTTAGGGTTCTACTCACCAACACACAGATTTCAGACCAAGAGTATTACGCTACCTTAGAAGAGAAGTTGGACGAACTGGCAGACGCTGGATGGTTTACGGATGAGAACTACCTCTTTCTTTCAGCAGGTGTTGCTAACATCGCAGAAGGTGGGGTAGGAGTCACAGCCACACTAGAGAGAGTTGGTGGTGTCCTTGATCTAGGATTTGGTGTGTCCTCTGTGGCTAAACTAGGTCTCAAGACGGCCCCTGCTTTGATTGGTAGGCTTCGTAACACTACACGCATAGCGGCTACTACGGACGGCCCCGAGGCTGTTGCTGGTGTGCTTAGGAATGGTGCCGCAAGACCCGGTGATCCTGCTGCTGTGGCCGCTGGTGTAGCAGAGGAGACCATCCCCAACGTTACCCGTCTTCCACGCACAGATATCGCACCGACAGAGTTTGCGAGTGTAGCGCCCGGTGCAAAGATTGCTGCCGAGATGGCGCAGAACAACCGCATTCTAAACATCATTAACGAACTCCCCTTCAGTAGGACGATAGACCCGGCTCTTATCTCCGCTTGGATCCCCACTGGCTTGCGTAGGCTTAATGAGCAAATTGCTGTACGTAATCAGAACAGGGTCCGCAACCTCACTGTAGGGGTGGACAACAGAAGTAATTTATTCGGCACTATCTCTTTTGGTAAGGCTAATGGCGACCCCTTCTCTGACATCAATGCAGCAAAAAGGGTGGCTGCGGCGGAGAACGGTGCTGTAGAAGAAGTTGTCTATGGTGGTAATGTTTTTTATGAGGTTCACGTAGAAAAGAACTTGTCTGGGAAGGGCCTTGCTGCTACCTTAGACGTAAACGAGATTGGGACTTCTTTCTTGAGGGAGTACGGGGGCACCTTCCTCGCCTTGCCTCGTCGTCTTGATGCCTTAGCCAAGCGTGGTGAGGGTGTATTGACCAACGTATCTAGGAAGATTGGCCCTATTATTGAACAGGCGCTGAAGAAGACCTCTAACGAAGACAGGATTTTGGTAGAAAAGATTTTCTATGACCTTAGAGATGGGGAAAGGCACGCTTCGAGGCGTCACCCATTTAACCTGTCTGAATTCAGGGACGAGTGGGCTCGCTTCTCCGATGATCCAACTGCTGTACCCAGTGCAGCGGCAGAGGAATTATACTTCACTGTTCAGGAACTTAACGACGCCCTGTACTTTGTCAAAGCAGACCCGATCTTTAAGTCTGTCGTAGATGAGGGTGGGGAGGTTCTAAAGTTTTCTCGTGCTAGACAGAGTGGGGAGATCGATGAGTTTTCTGTCATAGTAGGGCGCTCTGAAAGAGTGGATGTCCCTGAGGATGAACTAGTTCTCAATATTATCAGTGGAGAAAAGAAACTGGTTGCTGACCTACCGCGTGGAGAACACGTCTTTCGTGTCCTACAGGGTGGTTTTGAGAACGGTGAGACAACGGCCCGGTACCTGTCCACAGCTAATCCCAATATTCGTAGGGTATCCCACAGCGATGTGTTAGGCTATAACCCCGGCGGCCCTCGTGGGTACAGTGCTCTTAATTTCTTTGTCAAACAGACTACTGAGGTCTTACTCGACAACGGTAAGAAACTTGTAGGTAAAGCGCGTACTTTCCTCGGAACAGCCACACGTAAAGAAGCACAGTTTGCCGTAGACCAACTAAACGCCATGCTCTTAGGTTTCAGGGAATTGGTCCCTAACCTAACAGGCTTATCTAAGGCTAGGGCTATTGATGCTGTTCGTGCTCTACGCGCTGATCCGAGGGCTCTTGCTCTTGTGCGTACAAATAATGCTTGGAACAATAACGTTAATACTGTAGACGATCTAGTTGACTTCATGACTGGTCAGAAACTAGACCCTCGTAAGAACGTTTCCTTTGCTGCTAGAGATGATCTTCTGCCCACAGTGGACGACACCGGTGAACGTATCTTTGGTTCCAGAGAAGGCGTTACACATGGAGATGACTTCGAAGCATCCATAAACCTACCTAGGAATAATGGTCCTCGTGGGGATGAGCCTCTGCGTGGTTTCGGTGGAGGCCTTGCTGAGACTATCTCGCCCTTGGACATGATTCAGAACGACTTTATGAGGGTCACACACTCCAAGGCATTTGAGGCGTATGGATTCCAAAGTATCACTGGCTGGCTGGCTGGTGCTAAGAACCTTATCAGTAACGATGTCCGTGGTCTCACCCCTCTACAGGCTATGAGGAAGGCTACTCTAGCTGACCCCACTGGCCCACAGTCGCGTTCCTACGAGGCCGCTAGAACTGCCATCCTTCGTACACTAAAGAATAAGAGTGAGTACGAACTTAAGTGGAACTCTATGGTCAACCGTGTCGGCGAGTATGTGTACGACAAGGGATGGAAGAAGGCAGGGGCTTCTCTATTCGGCAACAGTATCGCGAAGACCCCACTTGAGTTTATCCGTGGTATTACCTTCGATGCTCGTCTTGGTATGCTCGACCCCGCCCAGTTGATTGTTCAGGCTTCCCAGACGTGGAACATCTTAGGTATCATCGGCCCTCTACGTGGGGGTGAGTGGCTTCAGAGTGCTGTTACCCACATTCCTCTGCGTATGGCAATGAAGACAGATGATCTCACCATCATTAAGGATATCGGGCGTAGAGCTTCTGCTTTCACCGGCATGGATGCTGATGAGTTTGTTGAGTTAGCTACTTGGGTAAAGAACAGTGGGCGCTTAAATGTTGGCGACGAGATTGCTGAAATTAGCGGTACCTCTACTGTCTTAGCGCAGGGTATGGCCCGTAAAGTTAGGGGGGCTTCCCGTACCTTCTTCAATGAGGGTGAAAAAATGCCTCGCTCTGCTGCTATTTCAACAGCGTGGAAAGAATTTAAGAAGCAGTTCCCTAAATTGAGTCCCTTTGACGAGTTTGGTGTTAACTGGATCACTGCCCGACAGGACGCCCTTACTGCTGCTATGACAGGCTCTAGTGCTGCTGCGTGGCAGAAGGGTCCATTGAGTGTGCCACTACAGTTCATGACCTACTCGTCTCGTATGATGGAGAGTATCTTTACTGATCGTCTACTCACCAACGCAGAACGTATCAGACTTGCTACATCTCAGGTAGCCTTCTGGGGCGCTGCTGGTCTCGGTATAGGCTCTTTCCTTGACTCTTATATCATTGAGGACGGATTGCAGATGGACGAGACAACATACACCCTACTTAGGTACGGCGCTCTTGATGCTTTCCTCAACGCCACACTAGGCACACAGGCTGTCTTTGGTGGCCGTCTTGCAATGGCTGAGGGATTTAGTCAGTTACTAGAAAACTTCACAGATAGCAACTTTGCTGAAGTTATTGGTGGCCCTGCTGGTGGTCTCACTAAAGATGCTTCCTTCGCTCTGTGGCAGGGTATGGTTGACATCACTCAGGGCAACGCGGACGTGGTACAGGCAGACCTAAAGAAGTTTGTACGAAACTTTACTGGCCCTAATAAAGCTTACAACGCTTGGGTAATGTTCACTACAGGGGATTACTTGTCTCGCAATGATGATGTCCTTGTTTCCGGTCTCACAAGTACAGACTCTCTGTTGCACCTGTTCGGTGGGCAGATTAGAGACGCTAACCTAGCCTTTACTCGTATTCAAGTTATGGCTAACCAAGATGAGATGCTCAAGACACACCAAAAAGAAATCGGTAGGTTGGTAAGGATCATGACCAATCTTGTCGAAGAAGGTGACATGGAGGGAGCCCGTGAGGTACAGAAACAGATTGCCCTCGCTAACGCCATTCTTCCTGTATGGCAAAGACAGAAACTAAAGAAGGTCCTCTACCCACAGCTTGATAGTTTTGCTTCCAGTCTTGCAAGGAAGGGTACTATCGAGAGATTTCAGGGTGGACTAACAGGCGCAAGAGGAGAATAGTTTTGGCAGGATTTTTATCCCCAGTTCTTAGTGACATTGGTGCGGCTCCGGGTGGAGTTGGTTCATCTGTCGATACGTCTGTGGGCGATGCCCTTGGTGCTTTCGGAAATATACTCGGCGATGTGGGGCGTAGCGGTTCTTCAAGTGCCGGTCCTACTCAAACAGATAGAGACACAGCTAACGCACAGCCGTTCATTGATGAAGCCATACGTCTCGAAGCCTTAAGAGCCTCAGGTAGTAACATTAGCACACGACAACTTAATGCTGAAATTAGAGCAAATAAGATTGGCGCTGTTACTGCCTTTGCCGGTAGAAGTGATGGTATTATTAAATCTCTTAGCTCTATTCATGGAGAGGACATTGATGTTAAAGAGACAGATGTGCTTACAGCTAGGAACAATATAGTCACTGACTTCTTTACTAAAGACCCCATTGGCATAGCTCTCATGCCTAGAGCTATTGCCTTAGATGCCAATGAAGAGTTTGATGAGGGAGCGACCCGTGTCAAGATGGAGGCTTTGTTCCAGAATCATCAGGCACAGGTGGCAAACGACGCTACCTTGGCCGATGACCTTGCCCGCGCCATCGCCGCCGGAGACTTAAATAAGGAAAACCAAAAAGTACTTGCTGACCCGTTTATCCAGCAAGGCAGACAGGCTGCGACGGAAACGGTTAATGGTCTTGCTACTACGTTTGATCTCGCTAACGCCACCCTTACCCCCAAGGACGTGTCCAATGCTATCATAACTGTCACAGCGGCGAGAGATAGATTCCTTGCAACGGTTAATTCTCGTGCAGCAGACATTGGTATTCTTAATGACAAAGATGTTTACGATTCTGCTCTTGTTGTGGAGCCATTTAACACTCTTCTAAGCACACTTAACATTGTGCAAACAAACCCAGAGATGGCTGTCAATATGCAGAGGGCCGGTGCTGAATTGAAGCAAGGAGAATTCCTTCTTAACTTGGGTGTCCAACCTACTCGATCTGCTATTGACTATGTTGCTGCTCTATCTGTGCAGGCTGCTTCTGTTGACATCATCAACGGGATTAATACGTTCACTAAGAAACCAGTCGAACCCACCACAGCAGAGATTCCATCATTTGGTGTAATCGATCCCAGTCAGAGTGCCATTAACCCGGAACTAGTTCGTGCTGCTGGTGCTCTGCCAGAGAGTAAACAGATCGAAGTGGTCCAACGTAGTCTTGATGGCTTCTACATCTCAGGAGACTACAACGGCACCGACCCAGTTGTACGCACAGAGGCTGTAGAGAATTTCGGTAGGGCTGTTGGTGTTATGGTTTCTACTGGCAAGCAGATAACTAAAGCTACCTTTGATAAGACCTATCGTCCCGAGTTTGTTCAGATGTATAACGACATCACGGCTACCGATGACGATACCAGCACTAGGTTCAGGGCTCTTGTTGCCGAACACATCGGTACCACTCTACAGCAGATGGAGGTGAGGACACAAACCAGTATTCAGAATGACTTCTCTGAACGCTTGCCCGGCCTGAGTCTAACCTTCAACGGCAAAGAGTACGATGTGGCCTTCGATGAGGACTTGGGTCTTGGTACAGACAGTGATCTGGTGGTTGGTGCCCTTAAGAAGCTTGGTCTTCCGCCTACCATGTCTGGACTAAGTAAACTTGCTTCTGATAGAACCTTATTGATCAGTTCTGGTGTGTCTCCTACTGAAGCGAGCCGCATTGTGCTATCTTCTAAACAGGTTCTTGGTGTGTTAAAGCCCCAGATTGATTATCTTAACCGCATCATCGCCGTTGGGTCCCAACTTGAGGGTGTAGACGCTGTGCTGCCTACTGCTGGTGGTAAAGACAAAGCGGAAGTTATCCCGCCCACTGTCATTTCTTCAGAAGAAGACTTCAACAACCTAAAGGATGGGACACCATGGCGGTTCGTGGACGACGATGGCAACGTCTTTACTGGTATTGCAGGGAGAGACTAATGGCTAATATGCCCACTTGGTTAGAATCCGCGATAGAGAGTAGAAAAAAGAAAAGTATGCCTGACTGGCTAAAAGGCGCTATTGAGAAGAGGAATACTACCGAAGAGAACCCATCCATGTTGGAAGCTGCAAATAATAAAGCCAAAGGTGGATTTGTTGCTAGTTTTCTACCCTTTGTAAGGGAGCACGAAGGTGGTAGATTCGGCTACGATTCTTGGTTCGGTCGTGGCACACCGGGCAGTCCTGTTGCACCGCCAAAAAACCCCACTGAAATGACCATCACGGAAGTTCTGGAATGGCAGAACACACACAACCCCGCTGGTCCAGCAACCACAGCAATTGGTGCTTATCAGATCGTCGATCAGCCTAACGCCCGTACCCTGAGTGGTCTTGTACGTAGAATGGGGTTAACAGGGGACGAGGTATTCACTGCTGAGTTACAAGACCGTATGGCTGTTGAACTGCTCAAACGTAGAGGATTAGATAAGTTCCTTGCGGGTGAGTTGGACAAAGATAGTTTTGCCAATAAGGTAGCCAGAGAGTGGGCCTCTCTCCCTGTGCTAAAGGAAGACACAAGAGGGGGCAACACAATCGCTATCGGCAGTAGCTATTATTCTGGTGATGGTATTAACAAATCCTTTAGGAACCCAAAAAAGTTCGAGGAGTATAAAGGAATATACGCCTTGTCTGATATAGGAGAGTAAAACTATGGCTATCATCCCAGTGACCCCTGTTCGTAAGGGAAATTGGCTTCACTTTAGTTGGGAGACTGTTACCAACGGTGATACCTGTGCACCCCTGTACCTCAACCACAACGTAAGCGATATGTTTATGGAGGTCTCAGGTACCTTCACAGGGCCTACCTTGATTACTTTGAATGGTGGTGTTACTACTGCCTCCCAACCTACAGCCCTTGTTGACCCCGCAGGTACTGCTATCTCTCTCGGTGCTGCTGGTGGTAGTGCTATCAGAGATGCTTGGCCCTATATGTCCCCAGTAGAAACTGGTGGTACCGCTGGTATGGACGTGGATATTGAAATCCGTATGAAGATTGTGAAATAGAAATGAGACAGGCTAGTGTAAAATCTATTGGAATTAGGAGACTAGCTTCAACCTTTGGTAACGGCAGTGGTGATCCCTTCGCTAGTGATGTGCAGTTTTTGGTAAATTTTGATGGCACTAACGGGGCTCAAAACGCAATTGATGAAAGTCAAAACTCCCTGCCGTTGACATGGGGAGGAAACGCTGTACTCTCTAACGCACAAACATATAGTGGGGGACACGGAACAAGTCTACTCTTAGACGGTGTGAATGATTACGTGTGGATTCCTGATGCTGACGGAGCGAATGTTCTTGATCTGGGAGCACTAGCTGATTGGACTATTGAAACTAGGGTTCGTTTTTCAACTGTGTCTGGTATCAGAAATATTGTAGCTTATGGTACAGGAACACCTACTGTAAACGGTGGAGAACACGCCTACCTACGTTGGTCAGGTTCGCGTGCGGAGTGGTCCGATACACGCGGCGGTGGTTTAGGACTTCGTTTGCAACCAGCCACAGCTATTTTGGCTAATACGTGGTACGATATATCTGTTACTAAGAAAGACGGGGTTGGTCTTTTTATGCACATAGACGGTGTGTATGTAGGAACCAACCCTATCCTAACCGCCATTGATACTCCGACACCATTTAATTTTATAATTGGTATAGATGATACCCTTACTTCAGACTTCAGTGGTCACATACAGGCCATTAGATGGACTCGTGCTGCACGATATGATGAAGTTAACCACACAATAGGCACAGAAAAGTGGAGCCTATAGTGACAAAACACATAGTTAATATATCTAAAGAGGCGGATATATCTTCCGTTCTATCTAACTTATCTTTAGTTGGGGTGATCACTAAAACATTTGGTACTAGTCGGGTTGTTGAAGTGGATGGTGTAAAAGAAGCCATAGCGGCAGTTGTTGGCGTAGAAAGTTGTTGTTGTGATAGTGAGGTGGTGGTTAAGCTCGATGTCCTTACCGCTGGTCAGTGGGGGCTCGGTGCTATTTCCAACCATCTGGACCAGACAGAATACTTATTTGATGCAGATGGTAGCGCCACTACAGCTAAGATACTGTGGGCAGAGATACGTAACCTTGATGTCCCGGCCCCAGCCTATATGGAAGCAGTCGAATTTGGTAGTGCCCATAAAAGGTGGGAAAGCATACACAAGACTTCTGTTAATATCAACAGGATTCGTTTGTTAGCCCCTGCCGGTGTTAGTGGTAGTGTCTTCGTAGAGGGTTTCTAACTGTATGGATGAGGGGACCAGAGGCTAAATCCAAGGGGCTTAGAAGGGCGGCGTTTTTTGTTGCCGACGAGGAACTCAAGAAACCTAAAAAGCCCAAGAAGCCAAAGAAACCTAAGAAGCCGAAGAAGAAAAAGAAAAAAGAGAGGCCCCGCCTAAGGAACCCCTCTCTTTCACATCGGCTATTTGACGGCTTAACTAATCACAAGAACGGTTTCCCTGTTCATCGATAAAACACGCGGCTCCTTCCTCAACGGTTGGGGCCTTTTGCATGTCTGTCGCTTTGGACATTATGCCCTCCCGCTTACCGCCGTACTCCATCGGACGGAAGGTAGTAATCCCCGAGGCACCTCCTTTGTACGCATCAAGATACACGTCCTTAAACTCATTGAAGGACACCTCGGGGCCTACATTACACGTCTTACTAACACTAGAATCAACATACTTTGACGCCGTACACAACACATTGACGTGATCGCCTACACTACACTCTTCACTGGTTACTCCTACCACCCCATACTCAGACTCAGCAAAATCCATAAGCCCGAAAGAAGAGACGCTGCCATCGCTGTTATAAATAGAACGCTGGTAAAGACCCCTAGTATACGGAGGCTCGACCCCACTCGATATGTTCCCAGCAGCCAGAGATATAGTGCCAGTGGGAGCGATGCTGAGGAGGTGAGAGTTTCTGATTCCGTGTCTAAAAATTTCCTCTTGTATATTCTTAGGCAAAGTGGAAACAAAGGAAGGGTTGTTGCCGTACAGTTCAAAGTCAAAGGCTTCGAATGGTCCCTTCTCAATTGCTAGACTAACGCTACTAAGATAGGCTCCGTCTCTCAATACAATAAGAACTTTCTCCATAAACTCCACCATTTCAGGAGAGCCGTAAGGATAACCTAGAATTTCTGCTGTATTTGCAAGTCCCGTAATCCCGAGACCCATACGTCTTTTACTCTTCGCTTCTCTTTCTTGCTCAGGTAGGGGGTAAATAGCTCTATCGATAACGTTATCCATAGCACGCACCACATGGGGTATATCATGTTTAAATTTCTCCCAATCAAACCTATACACTACATTGGCAATACCGATATATTCGTCATAAAGATACTTAGTTAGATTAAACGAGCCGAGAAGACAGGCACCGAAAGGAGGGAGGGGTTGTTCAGCACACGGATTGGTGGCCCTGACGTCCTCACAGTACCAGAGATTATTTTTCCTGTTGATGGTGTCAAGGAAGAGAACTCCGGGCTCTGCGAAGTCCCAAGTGGACCGCATGATTTCGTCCCAAAGATTTCTCGCTCGAATTGTTTCGTAGATACGTCCCCCGAATACCAAGTTGAATTCTCCGTCTGCCCTGACAGCTTCCATGAATTCATCGGTAACTCCCACTGAGATATTAAAGTTGTTTAGTCTTCCCGGTGTTCGTTTGCAGTGGATGAAGTGTCGGATATCTGGGTGATCCACCCGAAGAACAGCCATTTGAGCGCCCCTACGGTGCCCAGCGCTAGAAATAACACTACAACCAGCATCGAACAAATCCATAAAACCCCGTGAACGGTTGTTGTCGCCGACGGGACCACAGCTATGGCTATCCAAAGAGCGGATACGTTCACCACTAGGACGCAAGGTACTAAAATCATAACCAATCCCACCACCGAGACGCATCGTCTGTAGACTCTCTGTAAGGCGTGAGCAAATGCTCTCCATCGAGTCCCCAATAGTGCCAGACACAAAGCAGTTGTAAGGTGTGGTAGAACGAGTTGCTCCCACCGCAACCTGTATTCTTCCTGCCGGTAGGAATCGTTGGCCCAGAAGGATTTCGCGGAAGGTTTGAAAGTGCTCATTATTATCCTCTAACGCTCCCGCTATACGTGTCATTCCCTCTTTAAATGTTTCACCGGGTTGTAGATACTTCTCTTTATAGATAAAATCTGAGACAAGTTTGTTATCATTCATTAGGCGGGGTCTCCTTCACCAACCCACTCTGCCCCTTTAGCCACCATAAAGAGTTCTCCATCATTTCCTCTAATGGCAAAAGCAATAGCGTCACCAAACGAATAGACAAGTCTAGTAGGAACCACTGTCATCGGGGTAGGCATGTTAGCACACGTACCATCTGCCAGATAGGTTTCATAAAGAGCAACAGAGGAGGAAAAGTCGCCTGCCTCGTACTCCTTAATCACAGACAGGACAGAAAATTCTGTAGTGCAAACTGAACCCTGCACATTGACAGGGACACCCTGCTGGTAAACGGCAATTCCTCGGTGTGTTACAAAACTACCGGCAGACAGTAAGGTAGCAACTACGACTGCTGAAATAAGCTTAAACATTTTCATCTTTATCTTTCTCCATTATTCTTGTGGCCATCTGTACCGTGATTGGTTTGGGTGGCCGTTTCTTATTACTCTCGGTTCTTAGTGGTCGAAACTTAGGATCAAGGTGTAGTTCACGGGCAATCGGGTTACGTCTTTTCCTAGTCTTCCTCATCTGTGTCCACCACCGAGAACCAATAGTCATCGAGATCAAGTAAACCCCTTTGGTGTAACATCTCTACCACCTGCCAAGGCTCAATATCATTCTGTTCTAGTAGTCTTTCTAAACCATAGTCTTCCTCCAATTGGGTGTATATGTTGTCGTATTTAGCCATACTCTTTCCTTAATGCTTCCATACTAATCCACTGTGGGTCATAGTGACCGTCAACTACATTACGCTTAACCACCACACCACTCCACCACATGCGATTACACTCACCAGCCCAATCAGACCAGTAATCTTGGTAGACACCGGCCACCAACCCATGAAGTCGTCTACCATTGACATCAGTCCGTACAGCATAGTCTGTCGTGTGCGTGTGGCCAACAGTGCAGGAGGTAAACTGCTTCGTGATAAGGCTATACGCCGCATGTTCTCCACCGATTGCAAGTCCTTTGACACCGGAAACAAGGTAGTGGGCATAGGTAACCCCATCAATTGTTTTAGTTCCCGGAGTTCCCCCCTTATATTCGATAACTCTGTCATAATAGTCCGAGAAGTTGAAGTCATCAAACCCTATTGCTCCGTCTAACTCAGGTGAAAGATTAAGCGCCCTCTTGACACGGTGTTCATGGTTACCCTCGAATACTACCCGGTAGGGCAGTTTCTTTTTTCTACGCTTGACTGGTGTCCACATCCTGTCTTGGAATTCTAGGTGGGAGTCAATGTCAGCCCTGTAGTTTCGCCCTTGGAAGGCACGGGTTCCCTTGTCATAACTAGACAAACTAGGCATATCAGCAGCGTCACCCATGTTTATAACAACGTCAGGGCGAATGTCCTTGATCAACTTTGCAAGATAATCTGCCCGTACATTACTGTATTCTGGGTGGGCGTGTGGATCGGGAACAATTAAATGCGTTTTACTCATTGTCGTCGTTTCCTACAATAGTTGGTTCCATTTTTGAATTAACTTCTTGCTTAAATTTAATTGCAAATTCCTCTGTTTCAAAATAGAAATGCATTGGACCACAAGTCTCTCCATCATCAACAGTCACGATAGCCCTAACTGTGTAGTCAATACTGCCATCATAATGAACTACCTCTTCCGGTCCACTCTCTACGTGGTAGACTGTTAT
>Ga0255049_10000858_pt1 | contig 17930 bp, 17 predicted proteins | sample JV7_2_3_MG_FD_183615 | JGI IMG/M metagenome (GOLD analysis project Ga0255049, IMG submission 183615) | Seawater microbial communities from Jervis Inlet, British Columbia, Canada - JV7_2_3 | ecosystem: Environmental > Aquatic > Marine > Inlet | place: Canada: British Columbia | collected 2016-10-06
CGCACGATCTCGATGTTCATTTTTGTCGGTTGCTGGCGACCCGTGTAACGTACTGCCGGCATCCGCGCGGGCGTCGCGGCATAGGCGCGAATACGAGCGATGTCTAGTTCATCCACTGTCGACTAAGTTCCCGTGTGTCAGCCCGAAATTGCTGCGATGACAAGAGCTTACGCCAGATATCGCCAGCATCTTCCGCAAACACGAGTTCTTCCGTGGCCGGGAGAATGAGCCAACTATTGAACGCCAGTTCGTGCTCCAACTGTCCCGGCGCCCAGCCCGCATAGCCCGCGAAAAAGTGAAGCTTTGCAGCATCGGATTTGGTCGCCAACAAATCCTCATCGACGGTCACCAGGTGCACGGCATCGAAGATCTGCAGAGCATCCTCCGGAGGCGTGTCTGTGCGAAGAAGCGCACGAACGCTGGACTGCGACAATGGACCACCCCAGTAGAACGAGCCGCGGTGCGCGGCGAGGTCTTCATCCATGAGCAAGGATTCCATCGCCGACGCGTCGATCGGGCGATTCACCACGAGCCCTAAAGTCCCCGTCTCATCGTGTTTCAATAACAGGACCACGGTCTTTGCAAAGTACGGACCGCGCACCTCATTGGTGGCGACCAGCAACTTACCCGTAGCGGGCACTTGATCGGCACTAACACTGGCACCGAAAAAACAGCAAGCGAGTGCCAGAATCCTCGAGATTCTACTCATTTGGCTCGAGTATAAGTTATTGCCAGCTTACGGCGTCAGGAAGTTGTTTAACGTTGTAATGATCGTATTTATGGATATACCGAGTGCCAGGAGGGCAGCGGCTATGGTCGCCGTAATCAATCCAGCAGCCACTGCGTATTCAATGACCGTGAGTCCCTCTTCATCGCGAAGAAAGGCAACTAGTTTGTCTGTCACATGCCTGGCCTGTTTGATATTTTTGGTGCTCACGAAGACATATTAGACCATAACAGGATATGGGCACGAAGAATCACGGGAATCCCGTTAATCACTAAGGATTTGATGCCTAGTGAACATAATATGCGGATACGGCGCGGGCTACTCCGGCCAGTTCGGGCAACTCAAATGATCGCCGATATCGTCCTGCACTCGCTCGCAGTTGAACGGATAACCTTTGGCCTCCCACACCGGGAATAACAGAAGCTTTTCGGCAACCTCGAGCATTCGCGGATGTTCCATCACGGCTCGGCCGCTCGGTGTATACACTTGGCGCGTCATAAACTCATATTCCCAGTCCATGGCCAGCCACACATCAAACATTCGGTCGAAATCCCCAAGAACTTGGTAATAGTAGACGCGCGTGTAGTAGTCGCCATCGTATTGATCGGTACTTGCAAAAATCTCGGACATTTCATCTGACGTAATTTCGCGTCGCAGTACTTTCGCGCCGATTTCTCGAGACCGCTCGATATCAATCGACTCGTAATATCCGTCATCGACATACAAATCTTTGACGGCCTCAACGGCAGCATCTATTTCGCCAGTCCAGAGGAGATCGAGGACTTCTACGTCGGCCGCATACGGATAACCAAGCTCAACAGCGCGACGCATGTGCTGGTGGCCGAGTTCGCGCCGGCCGGCCGCGAGGTAAGCAACGCCAAGTTCCCCATTGTTAATGCCGGAAAGCGGATCAAGACGGTAAGCTCGTTCAAACATCGGCAAAGCCTCATCGAGATAGGCGCCAGCTATAAACCGTGCTCCAGCGGCCCACATAATGATGGTCGCGTTGTTAGGCGCCATCTCGACCGCGCGATCGAGCATCACGATCCCCTCCTGTGGGTCAGTCTTCTCGACAATATTGCCGAGCACTGCGACGGCCAACGCCTGATTCGGATCCAGCGCCAGCGCCCGGTCGGCGGCATCCTTGGCCTGGCGCGTGACAACCTTTGCAGTAGCCGCACTCATCAGCTTGTACGCGGTATGGAGTTCGAGACTCGCCGCAAGGTACGACCAGGCTTCGGCAAATTCCGGGTCACGACCCACGGCTGCCTGTAAATCAGCGATGGAATTCTCGAGCGCATGCGCGCGTTGGTTGAACAGTTGCCGGCCGCGCAGGAACAACTCATAGGCCGCCATATCGTCCGTGGGTGCCGAGACAGTGATCTGCCCCATTCCCAACGCGCCCATGAGTGCCTCGGATATCGCGGCTGCAATTTCTTCCTGAACAGCGAAGATGTCATTGAGATCACGGTCGTAGGACTCCGACCACAAGTGCGTGTCGCTGCCCGCATCGATAAGCTGTGCCGTGATTCGCACGCGCGTGCCCTGTTTACGCACGGAGCCCTCAAGTATGTGGGCGACATCAAGTTGCGATGCGATATCGGGAATCGGTGTGTCGGAATTTGCAAACGAGAATGCAGAAGTTCGCGAGGCAACACGCAGACCGTCGACCGACGCCAATACGTTTAATATCTCTTCGGAAATGCCCTCCGCGAAAAAAGCGTTCTCGGCATCGGGACTCATGTTTTCGAAAGCGAGCACAGCGACAGATGTGTCTGCAGAAATCGCAACGGGGGTGCGGTCCGACAGGCGCGATTCCCACACGAAATATCCGAGTGCGATGACAAGTAATACGATGATCGAATAGTCGAGCTTGCGCCCCGTGTGAGATGTAATCGACGTAGAACGATCGACGTCTTTTTCTTTCTTCAGTCCTTCGGGCGTGAGCTCAAAAGCCCAGGCAAAAAACACGGCCAGCGGAAAGCCGAGTAGCAGCAAGAATAATACGGTTTTGGTAACCCACTCCGGCGTACCGAAGTTGTCAAACGCGAGATCCGCTACCTGTGCGAGTAACCACGCGATTACGAGATAGGCGATCGCTACGCGAAAGACGTTGCGGCGTTTTAGCTCATTGAACAGGCTCATTGGTCATGGAGGATAGGGAATTTGCACTGCTTTCGCCAACAAAAGACGAGCGCTTTCGCGACGGAGGCTGCATGTAAGTGAATTTCAGCGAAATATCCTGAAAATGTAATCCACACCGACCATGTTCACACCCGGGTTGGTTTCGTCGATCCCGCCGTTGGATATGTGCCTCATGCACCTGTAATAAGTCATGTGCTGGGCCGGTCTTTTTCTATGTATGACTAACGTACGTATCACACACAACATTAGTGGCACCGTATTGGCGGATGGCCCTGTTGGTTGGGGCATTACGCCCTTTGAAGGGAATTTTTACATCCGTAAGAAATTCCTGAAGAGCGACCAATTTCGTGTGAACTTTTTACCCGGTCTGTGTATCTACAAGTTTGTCTACGTCTGGATGGACCTTCACTTGGCTGAAGGCGCGCGAGTTCGCAACCTGGGATGGATTTACTGGCTGCCCAATCCATTGTTACCGTTCATCTGGTTTCGCGTGGCACTGCCACGCATACACCCGGAGATCGACATTGAAGAGTACTGAGCAATGCAATGCTATCGACATCGACACAATGAAGCGACAGCCGTTTGCCGCCATTGTGGTAAGGCTACGTGCTCCGATTGCAATGAAGATACGGGGCAAGGAATTGCCTGTAGTGAAAGTTGCGCGACAGAAATACAGGACTCTTATCGCCTGAAATTGAAACTCAAGCAGAGTTTCGGTATCGGACTATCGCCACCTATGCCGGCATCGGTTTCCATGTACGCGATGTTCGGCGTTATTCTTCTGGCTGTCGGGCTTTACCTGACATTTAGCCGCCATGACATCGACTATCTGTCGTTCGCAATGGCGGCTGTTTTTCTTGTCATGTCATGGATTTCCTACAAGCGATTTCGGGACGCTTGTCTGACCTGCTAGGTGTCCTTGTTTCCAATCGGCGTATTAGTGAGTTCGCACCATCTGTCTGTAATCCGATGCGAGCCTGCGTGCACTTCTGACCCAGTCACAAGAGTCGCAGGCACACCACCGGACGCTATGCGTAGCGTGCCTGCATTGAGCTTCGACGTAGTCGATGCAGAACTGTAACGACTCATAAAGTGAGTCCATTGGTTTTTTTGCCAGGACGCTGATGTGATCGTTGACGTTCAGCCAGCGGCATTCTTCCCCTTGCTCGCACATCCGGCACGCCTCGTGTGCGTGATTGAAAAACAGATGCTGCGGACACTCCTCCTTATCCAGATTAGCCACCAGCATTATCCGGGGATAGGTGAGCGCCACAATGATACGTTGCCGCATGTCAGGCTCGCTAATCCTGACATTAACGGCGCTGTCAACACGCATCGCATAAGTACTAACTGACAATCGGTTCATTTGATTTGTCCATGATGTTTGTCAAGTGCAAGACGATTTGTCATCTTAATTAACGCCTTGCGCAATAAGATCCAGGCGAATCGGGTCCGCCAGGAATACGTGCCGGCGATCGGCGTCGATCAGACCGCTTTTTTCTAATTTGGCGAACAGTCGACTCAGGGTCTCGGGCGTAACCCCCAAATAATTCGCTATGTCTTCCCGTGACATCGGCAGTGTCAATTCGTACTCGACTTCGCCTGCCATGCGCAGCCTGGTGCGCATGTCCATAAGAAATCTGGCGATCCGCTGTGTTGCGCTGGCGCCCTCGGCCAACATGAGTTGCCTGGAAAATTCCCGGCCCATGAGTCGTAGTATCTGGTCATGCAGGCTTTGAAATTCCGTACTCAGGTGAGCGATGTCCTGGTATGGGATGACGCAAAACGAACTGGGCTCGAGCAACTGCGCGTTGCAGCGATGACGGTCAGGATAGACGGCGTCGAAGCCTAGGACCTCACCACGCAAGTGAAAACCGTGCACGATCTCGTGCCCACCCGCATCGATGCTGTAGCTCTTGATACAGCCTGAGCGTACGGCGTAAATGGCGGTGAATGGATCGCCGGTGCGAAACAGGACGCTGCCTGCGGCCAGCGGGCCTACAGGCCTGACCATCGTCTGCAAACGATCCAGATCAGAGCGCTCCAGCCCTTCAGGCCAACACAATTCGCCTAACGAACAGAATCCACAGCCTTGGCGCATCAAACCAGGCTTTCGTGCATTCATGTTTGCGTACGCGTCCAAGCACCCGCTCCGCGAATTATGCCTCCATATTAGGCGCTGGCTGGATCACCTGAATATTGTGGATATCACTCTAAATATCACGGCTATTACTAAGTCCCAGATGACAGATGTCAATGCAATAGTCGACACTCCATGCTCAGATAATCCGTGCCCTGGGCTCGGCGCGTCGACCCATCGCAGGCATGTCCAGGCGCGTATATGAAACCGATGAAAAAGGAGACAGTCATGTTTGTTCGACAGGTTACGTCACACTTCAAACCAGGCAAATTTGGCCTGCTCAATAGACGGCTTGAGGACGAGGTCATTCCGCTGCTCAAAGAGCAAAAGGGTTTTCGTGATGAACTATCGTTCTATGACAAAGACAAGAACGAAGCTGTTGCTATGAGCTTCTGGGACACCAAGCAAGATGCTGATGTGTACAAGCGCGATATCTATCCCCAGGTATCCAAAAAGATGGAAGATGCTATTGACGGTACGCCGTCAGTTCGGCAATTCGAGGTCTCTAACTCGACCTGGTACGACATTCACGCTCAATAACAGCGGGTAGCTCCCAGTGGGTGGGCGGCGGCTTAAGCTGCCGCCCATTTTTAATTGCGGCCTTGTCGCGTCGATTATTTCCAGTGGTGGCCGTTCAAGTTTGAAGGAGAACAGTGATGATGAGATGCAGAACAGCCTTTATTATAGTCGCTTGTCTAGCCGCGTTCGTCGGTTGTGATAGAGATCCAATGTCAGAAAGGGGGTTTCGTTTACCCGATGGGGATCCTGTAGAGGGGCGCAATGTGTTTCTCTACATGCAGTGCAACCAGTGCCATACGGTAGTCGGCGAGGTTTTCCCCGTTATCGAGTGGGCAGATCCACCGTACGTCGAGTTAGGCGGAAAAGTCACGCGAATCAAGACTTATGGTCAGCTGGTCACGGCGATCATCAATCCGTCGCACAAACTCGCCGACGGTTATCCGGAAGAATTGGTTTCCGAGGATGGCGAGTCAAAAATGTATGTGTACAACGAACATATGACGGTGCAGGAACTCACCGACCTGGTCGTATTTTTGCAGCCGCATTATGACGTGGTAACCCCTCGCTACAGCCATCGGGTATATCCATAGAGGCGGACGCAGCCGGGCAAGCGATTAGTAGTCTCCACGATTGCGAAGTAGTTTCCACAATTGCGATGCAATGCATGGCGAGTAATATTTCACACGAGGCTTAGGCCTCGATGCTAATGGCGAAAGTTGTTAGCGCCGCCCTGCTGAAAGAGGTCCGAGCCTCTGCCAGTATCGGGGACGGTGGACGCGGAAGGCAGAACCTAAAGGGAAACCGACGAGAGCGATTGACGCGGTGGAACTGGCGGAACGCTTTGAATCCTCGGCAGATTGATTGCGCTATGCCTTGGGCAGCCCGATATCAAGAACAGGTCCGAGCACGAACACGAGGATCAAGCCGCAACGCAAGTGAATCGGGGACGAGCCAGGAAATTGGGACCAGCAGACCTGCCCTAGCGTCCCTCTAAAAGAGAAAAGCGGCCAACCGGCCGCTTTTTTCATTGTGTCGCTTTTTGGCTAATGGCATACGGTCGCGAATCGCAAATTTTGAACTAAACTTGTTAGATGACCCGATACCGGCATCGAACCACGTGTGTTCTCGCGCTAACCGTGTGTTTGCTTGGACTAGTTCAAAATGCATTTGCCCAAGGCAATTATGGGCGGTCTGACTTGCTCGACGTTCTCATCAAAGGCGATCTTGCAAGTATCCCGCAAGACCAGGCAAATTATTTTGCCGTGCTCACGTCGATCACGGCCATCGGCAATTCACAATGCATGATGCACCAACCGAATTTATCGCTGTACAGACCGTACTACAGTTATATCTTGGAGCGGTTCCGAAAGAAGACGAAATTTGACACGCCATTCAGCCTAATCCCCGCGTTAAACCATCCCCGGTTTTCCGAAAGTATGTTATTGCTCATGTCCAAGGGCTGCGATTCCATGGAAATACAGGCGATCCTCGTCAACGGATTCAATTTTGGCCTCGGCCAGGAGCCGGTTGACCTGTCCGGACCGTATCCACTCGATTCCGAGGACGTCCACGACGCCGGACCCTCAATCATCGACTACTACTGCAAGTTCGACGGCAGGAAAGACCCTGCATGCGCGAAACTTAAAGGATTTCTTTTCGGCCGCTCGACGCCGAGCTGCTTTGATGGTCTGCAGATTCCGGCGGCACCAAAACCGCCTCAAGTCATGGTGTGCCACTACGTGAAATTTATCAACGCAGCATCAGGATGGAAGTCCGACCGGCGCTACACGTATTGGTATAAGCGCGTGCCGGCTAACCTGAATGACCTTCGGGTTTACGGCGTGGATCAGTTTTCGAGCGTGGCTCCTGTCGCGCTCACGAATTGCCCGTCAGACTCCGGCGCGGCAGAAAAGTTGTTCGGCGATCGTAATGTTATCCCTACTATGTCGGGTCATGGCGGCATGCCCACGCCGCATCCGTCATTGACGGTCGACCGGTGCGTTCATGACAGACATTACGGGCAACCCGTGGACTTAACGGAAGGCGACTATAAGCTTACTGCAGGAGCCCACCCGGCCATGCCTCCCGAAGCCCGATCGCGTGGCCTAGAGGGGTACGTTGACGTGTCGCTTACCGTGACCATTGAAGGCAAAGTGAAAGATGTCGTTGTCGTATCGTCGACGAACGAAATCTTCGATCAGGCGGCTATCGACACCGCGTTGCAGTACCGGTACAAACCTCGCGTCGTAGACGGTCAGCCGATCGAAGTGACCGGCGTCAAAGAAAGAATTTCCTTCAGGAAGCCCGTCAGCAGGCGGCGGCGGTAACAGCCCGCTACGTTTCCGCGGTCACGTGCCGTCGCGGTCGTCGTACTGAGCCAGAAACTCCATCAACGCCGGACCGTCGTGTTCGCGACGCGAAATACAGGTGCTAACGCTCTCAACTTGCGTGTCGAAACTGACGGTGTATTTCTCATCACGATCGGTGAAGAATTCGCGCATCAGCCCAAGATTCTCGTCGTTACAGATTCCGGTCATATAGGTCGGTAATCGCTGTTGCTGAAGACTGGGAATCTTGGCCTCGAATGCGTCGAGATTGGCCTCCAACCACTCGTACAGGATCGTGTGGTCCTCCAAAAACGTGGGGTAGGTAGCCAATGTATACGATGCATCGCTGGCCATTACCGCATCCGATATCGAGAAATCGAGCGCTTTCCTGACGATGGCAGGGTCTTTAAACAGCATTGAGAAAAAAATGTTGGATTTATGACGTCCATTGGTCGACTTGAGGTACGCATCGACATATTTTTCGTAGCGGTCGCCGCCATCGTTAAGTGCGGTCACTGTCAGTACTTGAAGACCCAGGTTGGAATCCACTGCATCCGCCGATTCCAGGTAGAGATCCGCTTTTTCTGCGGCGGCAATTCTGACCGTGGGGTCCGACCCGAACTGACCCAGGAGCCGAACGAGGCGTGGTCGCAACTGGATCAGTGCTTCGCTGTCGCCTTCGCGGGTTTCGATGCCTACTTCGGCGAAGAGATCACTGAGCTCAGCATCCACAAAGCGTGCAAATGCGGCCGCGTTGTCCTCGCGAACAAAGGTATTACCAATCGTTGTCACCTTTCCGACTGCCGGCAGCACCACCATCGGGTGCGGATCGTGGAGCAACTTGGTGAGTACGAACATGTAGTCTTCGAGCGAGAGTTTGCGTGCACGCAGCAATGCATCACTGTTATCCAGCAGTGCGATTTTCTCTCTACTGGTCAGGCTTTCGATGTCGTTGACAAGTGCATAGAACTGGTCAATATCGGTTTGCCAGCGGAAATAGCCTTCAGCGCCGGCATCCGGCAGGATCCAATCAGCGCCCTTCGGCAGGTCGATCACGCCCGTTTTGTCGTCCAGCAAATAGAAAACTTCCTTGATCTTGCCGTCTTTTTTGTATTTGACGTAGAGCGGCACGGTCCACTGTAGATCGGGGGCTTTCAGGCCATAGGGGAGATAACGTTCCTGCGAAACTCTGCCTTTTTTATCTATCGTCAGGAGCGGGAAGCCGGGCTGGTTGAGATATCCACTGGCAATCTTGCCCACATCCACGCCAGAGACGGCAGAAATTTCAGCCCAGAGATCGGGCTCGGTCGCATTGCCCCAGGCGTATTTCTCGAGGTATTGGCGAACGCCTTCCTGCCATTTATCCGCGCCGACATAACTTTCGAGCATCCTGAGTATTGTCAGGCCTTTCACATACGGCAGGTACCCGCCCTCATTCACGTCGGCTTCGGTTCGCGACTCCTTGCGAATCGCCTTTACGCCAGTACCTTCATCGATACTGAATGCCTCGGCCTGCGGCAGAACGAGATCGGATTCAAATTCCGGATACATCTGATGCACGATCACCTCGTCCATCCAGCTCGCGAACGCCTCGTTTAGCCAAAGGTCATTCCACCATTCCATCGTGACGAGATCGCCGAACCACATGTGAGCGACTTCATGGGCGATCGTGCCCAATAGATACGCCGCCATGCCACCGGACGTATGGTCGCCGAGCGTCAGGTACTCGGCGCGATAGGTAATCAGCCCCGCATTCTCCATTGCGCCGAAGGCAAATTCAGGCACAGCCAGGAAATCGAGTTTGCGAAACGGATACTCGGCGCCGAAATACTCCTCGAGGCTTTTGACGATCGGCGCAATGTGCTTCAGTACGTAGCCGAGTTGGTCAGCCTGCCCTTTCGGCACGTAGATATAGCCGGGGACGGACATACCCTTGATCTCGGCGCGATCAAAAGGCCCTACTCCGTATGCAATCAGGTAACTCGACAGCGGCTTCGTTGCCATGAACTCAACGCGCTGCCAGCCCGCGGCCGTACTTTCCGATGCAACCGGCGTGTTCGCAACAACCACAAGATCTGCCGGTGCATTAATAATAAGCGTGTACGGAATTTTGAATGACGGCTCGTCAAAACTCGGAATGGCACGACGCAAATACATCGATTCCATCTGCGTGAAGATGTAATCGTTTCCCTCGAAATGCGTGTGATGCATGCCGAGTGCATCGGTGGAATACTTTCCGTTGAACTCAATGCTGAGCTCGTAATGGCCGGCGGGAATAGTCGCGCCGTCGGAGAGCCAGTTGATATCGTACTCACCGACCGTGGCCTCCAACGTGCGTTCATCTGAGCCAGAGCGCAGCTTGATCACAGGCATATTGAGCCCACGCTGGTAAATACCGATGCGATCCACGTCGCTATCGATTTCTAGCTGCAAGACCGTGCTGCCCGAGTAATCTGGCGTGCCTGGATCGAGTCTTAGGTCAATGGTCTGCGCAGTCGGCTGGATCTCCGGCGGCAAGCGGTAATCGACGGGCTCGTCCGCGGCGACTGCCGACGAGCACAATGCTGTCCCGAGCAACGCTGGGATGAATCTTTTCAAATGCATGAATGGTTTCCTTATGCCTTCAGCTTCGCCGTTGTTATCGGCGAAGCATAATACAAATTATATTTAGACGACGCGACCCCCCACAACCGTGGTCTCCACCTGCACGTCTTTTAGTGCGTCCACGGGGATTTCGAAGGGATCCTCAGAGAGAACGATCAGGTCCGCGAGCTTGCCGGACTCGAGCGATCCCTTGCTCGCTTCCTCGAAGCCTGCGTAGGCGGAGTACGTCGTATAGAGGCGAATCGCCTCCAACACGGTGAGGCCTTCCTCGGGGCAGATCGAACGACCCCTTCGGGTCTTTCGCGCGACGACGCACCAGATGCTCCACCACGGATTCAACGCCTCGGGCTCCGTACCCATACAGTCGGAGTTGCCTGGCGGCATGAAGCCCTCATCCAGTAACGATCGATAGGGGACGACCTTTTCTCCCGGGGGAGCGGCGTCGAGCCAGGCATCCCCGTACCAGCCTAAGGAGCTGTACGGCGTCGGAACCGGAATAATTCCCGACTTCTTCAAACGTGCAAGCCCCTCGGGCCAGTAGTCGCCCGCAAAATGTTCGATACGGTGTCGATGATCCGATTTCGGGAAATCGCGGAGTGCAGCCTCGATGGCACTAATCGCCATCTCCTGACCGTCGCGCGATGTTGCGTGCATCATCACCCGAATGCCCGCACGGTGCGCGCTAGCGACGAAGCCATCGAGCCGATCCTGCTCAATTCGAGGCCATTCCTGTGCGACACCGTTCGCGTCGTGCCCTTCACCATCGACGAAGATCTTCGCGCTACCGAATTTGATCCATTCGTTACCAAAACCGGTCTGCAAGCCGAGGTTCAGCAGGGAGTCCAACTCCACCGTATGCTGCATGCCCCAAACACAGGGGCAGAGCTGGACACGCAGTGGTAGCTCGCCATCTCTGTAGAGTTCCTGATAGATGCGCGAACTCTCGGGCCAACTCACGAATTCGTGGATACCCGTCACGCCGAACCGACTGGCTTCTTCACAGGTCTGGCGAATGGCGCGACGCAAGTCGTCGTATTTCCAGGGGCTACTCCGCGGAAAGATCCAGTCGATGCACTCGTTCACGACGCCCGTCGGTTCACCTGTTGCGGGATCTCGGCGCACTTTTGCTTTGGGAGCGACTTTGTCCAGCTCTTCTTGCGTGGGGGCATCCCGGGTGATGCCCGCGAGTTGCAGCGCGTTGCTGTTAAGCAGCTGTGCATGCGCGCTGTAGCGGATCATGACGGGATGGTTCGGAGCGATTGCGTCGAGTTCATCCTTGCTGGGTGAGTTTCCCTCAACTTCAAGCGTAAATCGTCCCTGACCGATGATCCATTCCCCGGCGTCAGTCTCCAGCGCAGCCTGTTCGACGAAGTTTAAGATGGCTTCCTTGGACCCAGTAGTACCGAGGACTTCGACGTATTCGACGGGTGGGATGTGACAGCTGGTCGCGAGCTTCGTATTGACGGCCGCACAATCGAGATGAACGTGGGTATCGATGAACCCCGGAAGCACGACGCGGCCCTTTAGATTAATCGTTCGAGTGTCCTTGCCACGCAAGGATTCGACGTCGGTATTCGTGCCGGCCGCGATGATTCGATCGCCGCCGACCGCCAGCGCCTGCACTGTCGAACCCGCGGCGTCCATCGTCACGATCTTGCCGTTCAAGAGGACAAGGTTCGCTTGCATCCTCTAGCTCACTTTATCGAGCCGCTGAACGCCGTGTCGCGGCGATGACATGTAGTAGAAGAACTTGCCCGGCGTACTCCCGGTGTTTTTCACTTTGTACTTCCAGCCCGGCGGATAATACGTGCAGTCGCCCTCTTTGAGCACATAGAACTCGTCCAGGTTCGCGGCGTCTTTTCCCCACCAAACCGTAAACTCGCCATACAGGATGTAGTAGAACTCGTCACAGGGACCGTAGTGGTGTGGCGCCGTTCCGTCGTCTTCTTCATCAAGTGCGAATACGCAGGTTTCATCGCCCGGTTCCATATAACAGACACCGATGTGGCCGACGTCTTTCAGTTCGAATAAGGACTTGATGGGAACGGAGATGTAGTGGCTGTCGTCGTGGCCGGGGCCTACCATCTTGACATCGCCCTCACTCACGACCTGGGGCTTGAATTCACTCTCGCTCATAGCGTTGTCTCCTTGATATAGTGCGCCGACAAGAATAACAAGAAGGAAGTACTGCGTGGCGCAATCTCCGACCTTCGTCCGTTGGCGAGTCTTCTTGCTATTGGCCATGGCGAGCTTTGTCGCGTACGTCCTGCGCTCCGACGTCTCGATTGCCGCACCGGTAATGATGCTGGAATTCGGACTGACCGAGCTCGAGTGGGGCTGGGTGGTCGCCGCCTTTATGACGAGTTACGCCATCTTCCAGTTTCCGGGCGGCATTTTTGGCGACAAAGTAGGGCCGAGAAAAGCCCTGGCCATAATCGCGAGTCTCTGGTCGGTTGCCATGCTGCTTGAGGTCCTGGTACCGGGTCCGGCCGTCGCAACGGGCGCGGTGATGCTTGGCTCGTTGATGGTCGCACGATTCCTGGTTGGCGCCGTGCAAGCGCCAATTTACCCGGTCACCAATACCGCGATTAGTCGCTGGTTTCCGGTCGGCAGCTGGGCATTGCCCACCGGTCTGTCAAGCACCGGCCTCACGCTGGGATTTGCGGCCGCCGCACCCGTCATGGCCTGGCTTATCGCGGCATATGGCTGGCGCACCGCGTTTATGATCGTAGCACCGCTCGGATTCGTGGTGTCTGCGCTCTGGTGGTGGTATGCGCGTGACAACCCGGCCGAACACCCGTCCATCAATGCGGCGGAGGTCGAACTGATTACGGCCAATCAAACGGCTATTGTAATGACGCCGATCAATCCACCGGGCTGGGTACGACTCCTTAAAGACCGCAATATTCTTTTGCTGACAACCAGTTATTTCTGCTCCAACTTCGTTTTTGATTTGACCTTCGCCTGGTTCTATTACTACGCCGTCACCGTGCGAGAATTTGATCTGGTTACCGCCAGCTATGTGACATCCACCCAGTGGATAGCCGGAGGCGCAGGTGCAGCTCTCGGCGGTTGGCTGTGTGACCGCCTGATTCGGAAGTTCGGCCTGCGTTGGGGAAGCCGCTGGCCGATTATCGTCGGACAGACGGGTTGCGCAGCCTTTCTAGTGATCGGCGCTTATCACGCCAACGCCGTGGTTGCCGTGTCGTTTCTCGCCCTGTGCTTTTTCTTCCAGCAAATCACTGAAGGCAGTTACTGGTCCGCCAGTATCGCCATCGGTAAACAGCTCGCCGGCGCGGCAGGTGGTGTTCTCAACACAGGCGCCAATATCATGGGCATTTTCAATGCGTTGTTTGTTCCGTGGATTGCGATAATGTTCAGCTGGCAGGTCGCCGTTGCGTCGGGAGCCATATTTGCAATGTTGGCGCTGGTGTTAATGATGTTCGTGCGCGCGGACGAGCCGGTCAATCTCAAATGAAGAATCTCGACTAATGAATCTCGCACCCCTCATACAACGCATTCCCAAGGCAGAACTTCATCTACACATTGAAGGCACCCTCGAGCCCGAGTTGATGATGAAACTGGCGCAAAGAAACCGAATTAAACTTCCCTATGCGGGCGTCGAGGACATTCGGCACGCCTATGATTTTTCCGATCTACAGTCTTTCTTGGATATTTACTACGCCGGCGCGCAAGTACTGAGGACGGAGCAGGACTTTTATGACCTTACATGGGCCTATCTCGAGCGTGCCGCCCAGGACAATGTGCGTCACGTCGAAATTTTCTTCGATCCGCAGACCCATACCGACCGTGATGTGAGTTTTGCGACTGTGATTGATGGCATATACAGAGCGTTGCAAGACGGGGAATCCAAATTAAGAATAACGTCCAGGCTGATCATGTGTTTCCTTCGACATCTCAGCGCGAGCGATGCCATGGCAACCCTGGAGGAAGCATTACCCTACAAGCGCCGGATTCACGCGGTCGGCCTGGACTCCTCCGAAGTTGGCCACCCACCATCGAAATTCCTTGAAGTCTTCAACCGGGCCCGAGACGAAGGCTTTCTAACCGTTGCCCACGCAGGGGAAGAAGGTCCCCCAGCCTATATCTGGGAGGCTCTGGACCTGCTCAAGGTTGAGCGAATAGATCACGGCGTACGATGTCTAGAAGATCCGGTCCTGGTCAAGCGGTTGGTCAAGGAACAAATTCCTCTGACCGTTTGCCCGTTGTCCAATCTCAAGCTATGTGTTTTCGATACCTTGGAAGAACACAATCTCAAACGGCTCTTGGAAGCCGGACTTTGCGTCACCATCAATTCCGATGACCCAGCTTATTTTGGGGGCTACATTGGCGAGAATTTTCTTCGTAGCCAACAAGCCCTGGACTTGGATGCCGACGATATCTATACCTTGGCAAGAAACGCGTTTTCGGCAAGTTTCATTAGCGATGCCGAAAAAAAACGCTACATCGCTGAACTTGACCAGGCAATGAATTGATTCCGGTTCTTGTCAGGCGAAAGACCAGCGTGACTTTTTCTCTGTGACCGAAGCCATTATCGCATTGACGATTGCCAGCAGTTTGCTGCTGGGATCACCCGGGCCTGCCACTTTGTCGTTGGCGGCGGTGGGCGCAACGTTTGGCGTATCCAAAGGTCTGTCTTACCTGGCCGGCATTCTGCTTGGGCTTGCGTGTGCAATGGGGGGCGGTGTGTTCGGGGTCGCTACCGTTTTTGTGCAATGGCCCGAAGCCAAATGGATCGTTCAATTGCTCGGTGCGGCGTATCTCTTCTACATCGCAATTCGAATCGCGATCGCACCGGTCCTGGTTAACGGTGCGACGGCGCAGCATGACATGCCGGGCTTTCGCGACGGATTCATACTCAACTTGCTGAATCCAAAAGCCTACGCGGCGTTCTTTGTGCTATTCAGCCAATTCCTGGTGCCATTCACTGACACATCGGTCAGCTACCTCGTCACCGCAGTGATTATTTTTATGGTTGCAGTCGTTGTTGACTCGATCTGGCTGGCTATTGGCTCCGGCATTCGCTCGATTTTCACGCACCCTAAATCTGCGCGGGCCACGCGCGTACTGTTCGGCTTGTCAATCGTGCTTGCAACACTGTGGTCGATGATTTAGAACACTCATTGACGACTCGGAGGTTTCGCATGCGTTCGCTTCTTATACTGATTCTACTTGCTGCGTTTTCAGCACATGCCGAGCCGATCGTCGCGACGTTTTCCATCGCCGCTGCCGATCCCGAATCCGGGGAAGTTGGCGTTGCCGTCGCTTCACGTTTTTTCTCGGTCGGCAGTGTTGTCCCTTTCGGTGAGGGCGCTGTCGGTGCGGTTGCGACCCAGGCATACGCGGATGTCAGCTATGGCCCGCGCGGCCTGGAATTGCTCGCCCGTGGCGTCACGCCTGACGAAGTCCTGACCATACTCCTGCGCGATGAGCCTGCGGACAACGGACGGCAAGTTGGCATTGTCTCGGCGGAAGGATTGTCTGCGACCTACACCGGGCCCGGCTGCAACTCATGGGCCGGTGGACGTGCGGGGCCCAACTACGCGGTGCAGGGAAACATTCTGACGGGAGAGGACGTCGTTATCGCGATGGAAAAGACGTTCCTTGAAACGAAAGGCACGCTCGCCGATCGCATGTACGCCGCACTCATGGCGGGCCATGCCAAAGGCGGCGATTCACGCGGCAAGCAGTCGGCCGCACTGATCGTTCGCAAGCCCGGAACCGGCTATGGCGGCAAAGACGACCGCGCCATCGATATCCGGGTCGACGATCACAAGGAGCCGTTCAAGGAACTCGGCCGGCTCCTCGACTACGCGCAGATGAATTACACCTGGAACACAGCATGGACCGCTTTCGGGGAAAAAGACTACGCCACCGCCCTGCCGCCGATGGAACATACCGCGCGGTTAGCGCCTGATGTCGCCGAGGTTCACTACGACCTCGCCGTCATCCGACTCGCGAATGAAGATAAAGAAGGCGCGATAAGCGCGCTTGCAACAGCAATCGAACTTAATCCGAAGCTCAAAAACCAGGCCGCGAATGACAGCGATATGGATGCGCTGCGAAATGACGAGCGGTTTTCTGACTTGATCGGAAAATAGCGGACGCCAATTACCTTAGCCGCGTCCAGCTCTTGTACTCTAAATATGCCCGCGATCGCGCAGCGTTTCGAACAGTTTCGAATTCGGACAAAAGGAATTGTCGCCTTTTTCCTCTCTTCTCAGCCATCGCTCGCACCTGTCCTCGGATGCGCAGCTTCGACAGCGTCGCTGCGCCTCTTTCATGATGGTTTCGGTATCGCCTGCCGTGATGAGCGCCGGGTCGAGACCGATAGACTCAAGCATCGTTCGCATTCTTCGCTCCGAATTCGCTGCCAGATATTTCCGGAACCAAATGACTAACGCGAAAGCCACGCCGACCATCGCGATGGCGGTGATAAATTGTGCCGATAAGACATTCATGGTTCGTCTCCTTGTACGGTGAAGGTCTTCAACATGCCCTTCTCTGCAGGACTGGTCACCTCGGCAACCCAGGCGTAACGGCCCGGTTCCAGGTGGACGGTGAAGTACGCCGTCTCCCCCGCGGGCATCTCGTTCGTGCCGCCCAGAAACTCGGCGGGCGCCGGTGTTTGCAGGCCCGTCGGCTGGCTCCAGTCCATCCAGATCCCCAGCTCCTCGATGTCCGTGTCATTCTCCAGCCGCACCAGGTGGACGTCGTGGCCGAGAAAGTTTTCGTGGATTTTCTGGTCCTCAAAGTAGACCGCGACGGTGTGTTTCCCGGGTGTCGGTTCTTCTTCGATCTCAATCCCGCGCTCGCTCGAGATCGTTATCCTCAGGGTGGCGCTGGGCGCTGCCGCGTTCGAGGACGCTTCCGTCACCGTGAGTTCGTGGACCATGCCATAAGCGTCAGGTGACGGGTTATATGAGTGGAAGACACCGTTCGTCTTCACGTAACACTCCAACAGGTAGGTACCTGGTTCGAGGTAGACGGAAGTCTCGGCAGTTTGTCCCGTCGAGGTTAGCCCGGGGCCGCTCATGAACACAATCTTGCCGAACCATTCGGGGAGTTCGCCAAATTTTTTCATGGCCGCGTCGAACTCGCTTTCATTCAGCAGATCCATTCCTTCCTGAAACACCGGCGCAACCTGCTCTTGCTGATCTTTTAGCGTGATTCCTTCGGGGAGGCGTTGTAGAACGGCGAAATGGATCATGCCGGACTCGTTTTTTAGCCGGAAGGTCGCCCACCCAGACGGTATTTCGTCGGGCGCTTCGAACTCGAGTCCTCTTGCAGTCACTTCGACCACGTTCAAGTCGCGTTCAGAACATCCATTCGACACACATGCGATCACGGCAAGTAACGCTGCGATAGTTTTCGGATTCATGGAATCGCCATTTGAGGAGTCTCTACCCCTTATGAAGGGGCGAGAAAATGGCGTCAATACGGAGAA
>Ga0255049_10000859_pt1 | contig 17922 bp, 14 predicted proteins | sample JV7_2_3_MG_FD_183615 | JGI IMG/M metagenome (GOLD analysis project Ga0255049, IMG submission 183615) | Seawater microbial communities from Jervis Inlet, British Columbia, Canada - JV7_2_3 | ecosystem: Environmental > Aquatic > Marine > Inlet | place: Canada: British Columbia | collected 2016-10-06
GCGGCGCTCGCCGATCAGCAGTCGGATCTCGACGTAGCCAAGGCCAAGGCTGAACTCGCCGCCGCCGCCGCGCAGATCGCCGCCATCAAGAAACTCCGCAGAAAGTGACAAGCAAAAAAAAGGGGGCCTTCGGCCCCTTTTTTTTTGCTTGTCATCCCGGCGAAGGCCGGGATCCAGCCTTGCAAAGCTATCCCCGCGCCAGCGGGGATCTCAACATCCAAACCAACACCCTGGATTCCAGCCAAGTGGGCCGCACACGGTCTGGAAAGACATTGGGATACAGAAATGACTCCAGTCGCGCAGTACATTACAATACGCCCCTGATTTTGTTCTAGAATTCACCCATGCCTCTTACTGTTGTCATCCTCGCTGCCGGACAGGGAACGCGCATGAAATCGGCGCGCCCCAAGGTCATCCACGAACTCGCTGGGAAACCGATCCTGCATCACGTCGTCGAAACCAGTCGTGCACTACAACCCGACCAGGTAATAGTGGTCATCGGCCATGGCGCTGATCAGGTGCGCGCGGCAATGCGGGACGAGCAGCTGGTCTTCGTCGAGCAGGCCGAACAACTGGGCACCGGCCACGCGCTGCAGCAATGCCTGGACACGATCGAGCCCGGCAATGACGTACTGGTGCTGGTCGGTGACGTGCCGCTGATCCGTGCCGAAACCATTTCGCGCCTGCTCGAACAAAGTGCCGACGCCAGGGTTAGCGTGTTGAGTTTTGTGCCCGCGAATGCCTTTGGTTACGGTCGCATCGTCAGGGCCGAAAACGGTAATGTAAGCGCCATCGTCGAGCAAAAGGATACCACCCCCGCCGAGGCCGAAATCGGCGAATGCAATTCCGGGATTCTGATGATCCGGGGTGAACGCCTGCGCGACCTGGTGATGGCGCTCGATAACGCCAACGCCCAGGGCGAATTCTACCTCACCGACGTGGTCGCGCTCGCCGCCGCCGCCGGAGACACCGTGGCGGCAGTGGTCTGCGAGGACGCCAATGAAGTCAACGGCATCAACAACCAGCAGCAGCTGGCGATCGTCGAGACGCTCTACCGCGAACGCGCCGCGCATGCCCTGATGGCCCAGGGGGTCAAGCTGTTCGATCCGGCGCGCATCGATGTTCGTGGTGAAATCAGCGTCGGTCGGGACGTTCAGATCGACGTCAATTGCGTTTTCGAAGGCACGGTCAGCCTCGGCGATAACGTGCGTATCGGCGCCAATTGCGTGATTCGCAATACCCGAATTGCCGACGCTAGCGAGATCAAGCCGATGACTTCGATCGAGGACGCGATCATCGGCAGCAATGTCAGTATCGGCCCCTTCGCGCGTATCCGTCCCGGCACCGAATGCGACGATGACGTCAAGATCGGTAACTTCGTCGAGACCAAGAAAGCCCGCATCGGCAAGGGCAGCAAGGTTAGCCACCTGAGCTACATCGGTGATACCGAGATGGGCAGCGAGGTCAACGTTGGCGCCGGCACCATCACCTGCAATTACGACGGCGTCAACAAGTTCAAAACGATTATCGAAGACGGCGTTTTCATCGGCTCGGATACGCAGCTGGTGGCGCCGGTGCGGATAGCGCGTAACGCCACCATCGGCGCCGGGTCGACGATCACCCGCGATGTACCCGCCGACAAGCTTTCGTTGTCGCGCTCGAAACAGGTTACCATCGACGGCTGGTCGAAACCTCAAAAGCAGACAGAGGAAAACTAGTGCTCTTTCAAGGTTATAATTGCGGATTCAGCGCTCCATGTGTGGAATAGTAGGCGCCCTCGCGCAACGCGACGTTAGCTCGATACTGCTCGAAGGTTTATATCGGCTCGAGTATCGCGGCTATGACTCGGCCGGCATGGCGCTGATCCAGGATCAGAAACTGGAGCGATTTCGCGCGCTCGGCAAGGTAAAGGAACTCGAAGCCAGGCTGCCGCAGGAACAACCCGGGCATATCGGTATCGCCCACACGCGCTGGGCGACGCATGGCGAGCCCTCCGAAATCAATGCACATCCCCACTTTTCCAGTGAGCGGGTCGCCGTGGTCCACAACGGCATCATCGAAAATTACAAGGGTATACGCGAACGCCTGCTCGAGGCCGGGTACGAATTCAGTTCCGATACCGATAGCGAAGTGGTCGCGCATTTAATCGAAAGCTATTACAGCGACGATCTGTTTGCCGCGGTGAAAAAGGCGGTCGATGAACTCGAAGGCGCCTTCGCGCTCGGCATCATCGCGACCGATAATCCGAATACCCTGGTCGCCTGCCGTCGTGGTAATCCGCTGGTGGTTGGCGTCGGCATCAGGGAAAACTTTATCGCCTCAGACGTTGCGGCGCTGTTGCCGGTAACGAACCGTTTCATCTACCTCGATGAAGGTGATTACGTAGTGCTGAATCGGCACGACTACCAGGTTTACAACGCGGCCGGCAAGGCGAAGCAACCCGAGGTCAAAATCAGCGAACTGAATAGCGATTCCGCCAGCAAGGGCGCGTATCGCCATTACATGCTCAAGGAAATTCACGAACAGGGACAGGCGATCGCCGAGTGCCTCGAGGGGCGCGTCAGCGACAAGGTCGTGCTCGATGCGGTTTTCGGTCACGAGGCGGATGCGATTTTCGACAAGGTCGAAAATATCCAGATCATCGCCTGCGGCACCAGCTACCACGCCGGCATGGTCGCGCGCTACTGGATCGAGGGACTGCTCGATATACCCTGCCAGGTCGAGGTGGCCAGCGAGTTTCGATACCGCAAGGCGGTGGTGCCGAAGAATACGCTGTTCGTCACGCTGTCGCAGTCGGGTGAAACCGCCGATACCCTGTCGGCCCTGCGCAGCCTGGACTCGGAGAATTACTGCGGCAGCCTGAGTATCTGCAATGCGCCCGAGTCCTCGTTGGTGCGTGAATCCAGCCTCGTCATGATGACCCGCGCCGGACCCGAGATCGGCGTCGCCTCGACCAAGGCGTTTACCACGCAGCTGGTGGCGATGCTGCTGCTGGTGGCGGCGCTCGGCAAGCAGCAACGCCGGCTCGATGAAGACAGCATCGCCGCTATCGTTGGCGAACTCAACCGTCTGCCGGGCCTGGTCGACAGGTTGCTGCGACTGGATGCGCGCATCGAGGCTATTGCCGAGGACTTTGTCGACAAGGAGCATGCCCTGTTCCTCGGGCGTGGCGAGCATCACCCGATCGCGATGGAAGGTGCGCTCAAGCTCAAGGAGATTTCCTATATCCACGCCGAGGCTTACCCGGCCGGTGAGCTCAAGCACGGGCCGCTGGCGCTGGTCGATGCCGAGATGCCGGTGATCGTAGTTGCGCCCAATGATGACCTGCTGGAAAAACTGCACTCCAACATGCAGGAGGTCAAGGCGCGTGGTGGCAAGCTCTATGTCTTCGCCCACCGCGGTGCGCACCTCGACGCGGACCCCGACGACGTCGTCGTCGAAATGGATTGCGACACTAAATGGGTGACGCCGATCCTGTCGACGATACCGTTACAGCTGTTCAGTTATCACGTTGCGGTACTGCGTGGCACCGATGTCGACCAACCGCGCAACCTCGCCAAGTCGGTCACCGTCGAGTAAGTCGCCACAACCCGGATTGAGCATCACCGCACTGATGAAACCTTCTGCACCGGATTATTTAACCACCCCAGAGTTGGCCGAACTGCTGCGCATAAAGGAGCGCAAGGTGTACGAGATGGCGGCGTCGGGGAAAATCCCCTGTACGCGCGCGACCGGGAAACTGTTGTTCTCTCGCCATGAAATCGAATCCTGGCTCAGCGAAAGAGGCAGTAATGCTTCCGCTCAGCGTGTCGCGGAAATTCGCCCGTCCGTTTTTCTGGGCAGCCATGATCCGCTGCTTGAATGGGCGCTGAAAGAGTCCGGGTGCCGGCTCGCGAGTAGTTTTGATGGCTCGTTGGACGGGCTTGAGCGTTTCGCGGCCGGTGAAGGCCTGGCTGCTGCGGTGCACCTGTACGAGGGCGGCCCTGATGCCTGGAACATGCGTACCGTTAGCGAGAAATTTGCCGGACAGGCGGTGGTTTTAACCGAGTTTTGCTGGCGCCAGCGCGGCCTGGTAATCAAGTCTGAATTGAAAGGCCGCATTCAAACCATCGCCGACCTGAAGGGTCATCGCATCACGCCGCGCCAGGCCAGCGCGGGAAGCCAGATATTGCTGTTACACCTGATGGAGCAACAGGGTATCGATGCTGGCGATGTCGAATTTGGCGAGCTTGCCTATACCGAGACCGATGCAGTTACCAGCATCCTCGACGGTTCCGCCGACGCGACCCTGGGATTGAGAAGTGTCGCCAGGCGATTCAAGCTGGATTTTGTGCCGCTGATGCGCGAGCGTTTCGATTTACTGGTCGATCGCCGCGCATGGTTCGAGCCGGCATTTCAGACCTTCCTGTCATTTTGTCAATCGGCCGCCTTCAGGGAACGCGCCGAATCCCTGCAGGATTACGATGTATCGGGTATCGGCAGTATTCATTTCAACGGTTAAATAGCCTAGTTAGCGTTGGGAAAGAACAGCTGTTTCTCGCCCAGCTTGTAGGTCGCAATTGCATCCTGCCCCTCGCTGCTTAGCATCCAGTCGATAAAAGCCTGCCCCGCCTCGGCCTTGACCCGGGGGTGTTTGGCCGGGTTGACCAGCATGATGCCGTACTGGTTGAACAGGCCCGGATCGCCTTGCAGCAGGATTTCATAATTGCCCTTGTTCTTGAAGCTTATCCAGGTTCCGCGGTCGGTCATCGAGTAAGCGCCCATGCCAACGGCCACGTTGAGCGTGGCGCCCATCCCCGAACCGGTTTCACGGTACCACTTGCCGCTACTGGCCGTCGGATCGATAGCGCTGGACTTCCACAAAGCCATTTCCTTTTTATAGGTGCCGGAATTATCGCCGCGTGACGCAAACAGGGCGCCAGCGGCCGCTATCTTCTGCAAACCTTCGACAGCGGTTTTAGCTCCTTTGACGGCCGCCGGATCGGCAGGCGGGCCGACGAAGATAAAATCGTTGTACATCACGTCGAAACGTTCAACCCCGTAGCCGCCCGCGACAAATTTTTGTTCCGCGGCCCTGGCGTGTACCAGCAGCACGTCACCATCCCCGTTTTTGGCGTTCTTGATCGCCTGGCCTGTCCCCACCGCGACCACGTTGACGGTAATACCGGTTTTTTCCCTGAACATGGGCAGCAGGTAATCGTACAGCCCCGAATTGGCCGTCGATGTCGTCGACTGCAGGATGATGGATGAATCATCCGCCCTGGCCGTGCCGGTCAACAACAGGCTGGCGAGAACAACGAAGAGGGTGCGCCGGGTCAGGCTTACATAGAACATTACAGGGGCCTCCAGGGGTTTACTTAAACAAGAATTTGACCGGCCAGGTACTGGCGTGCGGCTTCAGTTGTGGGTCGATCAAAAAATTCATTTGAAGTCGAATACTCGAGCAATCTGCCGCGATGCATGAACATCACGTCGTCAGCCAGGCGGCGGCCCTGGCCAATGTCATGCGTGACAAAAAAAATCTTTGTCTGCGCACCTGCTGTTTCCCTGATTATGGTTTCGATCATCGCGGTTGACGACGGGTCCAGGCTCGAGGTCGGCTCATCCAAAAACAGCACCTGCGGCCGGGTTGCCAGCGCGCGTGCGACCGCCAGTCGTTGCTGTTCGCCCCCGGAAAGCAGCCTTGCCGGGCGATCCTGTAGTCCTTCCAGTCCGACCCGGCGCAACAGCTCGTCGCAGTCGTCTTTGTTCACCGGTAGCTTGCGTTGTTGCAGTACAAACTCGAGGTTGGCCAGGACCGAGCGCCGTAGCAGAACGGGCCGTTGAAATACCATCGCCTGCTTGCGGCGAACCGGGTTGCCGGGTTGCGCGCCATTCCACAGAACCTTGCCCGCACCGGGTTGCAGCAATCCGTGCATGAGACGCAGCAGCAGGCTCTTGCCGGCACCGTTGGGGCCCATCAATACGGTTGTACCCGGACTATCGATGGTTACCGAAAGGTCACGGATCAGTTGCAGTTTCCCGCTTGCATATTCGAGCCGTTCCAGCTTGAGCGGAAGCATGTCCAGATCCAGTCGGCGATTACGCGTAAGCGGTGCGCGCCGCGGAATTGCGTATCATCATGACGGCGGCATTGACCGTCAGCGCGATAGTCAAAAGCACGATCCCGAGCGCCAGGGCCAGGCTGAGATCGCCCCTGGAAGTTTCCAGTGCGATTGCCGTGGTCATGACCCGGGTCAAATGGTCGATATTGCCACCGACGATGATGACCGCGCCAACCTCGGCGATGGCCCGACCGAAACCGGCGAGGCCAACGGTGAGCAGCCCGTAGCGCGCATCCCATAGCAGGGCGGTAAGCCTCTGCCAGCGCGTCAGGCAGAGCGATTTAAAGTATTCCGCATATTCGCCATTCAATTGTTCGATGATTTCCCGGGTCAATGCGGTGATGATCGGGGTGACCAGTATGGTTTGCGCAATGATCATCGCGCTGGGCGAGTACAGTAGCTGCATCCACCCGAACGGCCCGGCATTTGAAAGCGCGAGATACACCAGCAGTCCAACCACCACCGGCGGCAAACCCATCAGCGCATTGACGATGATAATGAGGACATTACGCCCCCTGAATCTGGAGGTGGCCAGGATGGCGCCAAGCGGTAAACCAATCAACGCGGAAAACAGTACCGCGCTAAGACTGACTTTGAGCGATAACCTGACTATTTCGGCCAGGTCCGGATCAAAGGAAGAAACCAGCCGAAAGGCAATGATAAATGAACTGCCAAAATCTTGCATAAACTGCATTTTAATACAGAAATTTGCAATATAAACGAAAATTATGCAGTAAATGGTAAATAAGAGCGATTATCTGCCGCAAAGGGACTGGTTGCGCGATGGATTTCAAAGTTGAAACCTGTTCCTGTAGTATTGTGATCTGTCCCCCGTTTTTCGCGCAACCTCGCCAGGTCGGTCAACGCTGAATAGAAGGCTGGTACGGGCTGGCTGCAAACACCAGGTAAATCAGAATGAACCTGCAAGGCATTAATCATCTCGCATTTATTACCGACGACATGGTGACCACTATTCGGTTTTATCGTGATTTGCTGGGCTTGAAACTGAGCGCCGGCATCGGTCACGATGGTTATCGGCACTATTTTTTCCAGTTTCCGGACGGTGCAACGCACGTCGCTTTTTTCGAGTACGATGGCGCCACGGTCATGAATCGTAAGTTCCCCGGGAATCGCAGCAGCCTGCCGCTGGGCTTCGATCACGTATCCTTTACGGTGAACACGAGAGAAGATTTATACGCACTCAAGGATCGGCTCGAGGCGGCCGATATCGAAGTCGAGGGTGCTATCGATCACGGCATTTTCTGGTCCATATACTTTTACGATCCGCATAATAATATCCCACTGGAGGCGACCTGGCAGTTCATGGATATCGAGCGTTACCCGGCTATTAGCGAAGACGACCCACTGGAAATCGTGTCGGAAGGTGCAGACCCTCAGTCCGGTCACTGGCCGGCCGTCGAGCGCGCTACGCCGGAATCGGAAATGCGCGCGCAGGGTGGCAACGGGCACCCGATGCGCAAGCATTTCCTGGAACAGGGCCTCGCCCGCTTCAGTACTGGTATTTCTTCCGAATTCCAGGAATCGCTGCGAGACGAGGACGAGGACTGAAGGCGCAATGCCTCAATTTTGCGGGCGCGCCATCTTGAAGACGTTATCGACCGCGGTGTATTCCTGGTAACCGAGCCGGGCCAGGGGCTTGATTCGATTGAGATCGATCAAACCATTGTTCAGTATCTCGTCCCTGATGTGAACACCGAGCACCTTGCCTAGAATGGTGCGGTTGATGCTGTTTTCGAGTGTGCAGGGCAGTTCGATTTCCTGGAAAAACTCGCATTCCAGATGGATCGGCGCCTCGGCCACGCGAGGCGGCTTGACCAGTGCCGAGGGCTCGGTGGTCAACCCGGCCGATTCCATTTCGTTGACATCGTGGTCGTACGGGCCGGAAGTAATATTCACCGCATCCTTGAGCTCGAGCGGTGCCATGTTGACGACGAACTCGCCGCTCGCCTTGATGTTGTAGAGCGTGTCTTTCTCGCCGCCGTGCGGGTGATAGCCGGTGAAGGCGATCATCACGATCGGCGGATCGCTTGCCAGCGCATTGAAAAAACTGAAGGGCGCGAGATTGATTGCGCCGTTTGGGTGTAGCGAGGTCACCCAGGCAATCGGTCGTGGCACGATACAACTTTTGAAGGGATCGTGCGGCAGTCCATGAGGTTGGTCGGTTTTGTAAAACATCCTGTGCTCGCTGGCGGTTAAAAAACGGCAACGCTAACATTCATGCCGGTGTCGCGCAAACAATCTTGCCCACGCGGCGTTCCTGTCCGTGGAGGCCTGGTGACTAGATCCTGGCGCTGCGCAGTCGTAGCGCGTTGCTGATCACCGACACCGAGCTTAAACTCATCGCTACCGCGGCAATCATGGGCGATAGCAAGAGGCCGAAAAACGGGTAGAGCACGCCGGCCGCGACGGGCACGCCAACCGAGTTATAGGCAAAGGCGAAGAACAGGTTCTGGCGGATGTTGCGCATGGTCGCGCGGCTCAGGCGGCGCGCACGCAGGATGCCGCGCAAGTCTCCCTTGACCAGCGTGACCCCGGCACTTTCCATGGCGATATCGGTACCGGTGCCCATGGCAATGCCGACATGAGCCTGCGCCAGCGCCGGGGCGTCGTTGATGCCGTCGCCCGCCATCGCCACCGTATTGCCCTCAGCCTGCAGTTTCCTGACGATATCCGCTTTCTGGTCGGGCGAAACGTCGGCTTCGATGCGATCGATGCCGAGACTGTTGGCCACCGCCTGGGAGGTGATTTGATTGTCGCCGGTTAACATCACTATCCTGACACCCTCGGCGCGCAAGTCGCGAATCGCCTCCGGGGTGGATTGTTTGATCGGATCGGCGACGCTGATCAGGCCCGCGGCCTTGCCGTCGATCGCGACCAGCATCACGGTGTGTCCCTCGGATCGAGCGGCATCGGCATCCGTCGACAGGTGACCTGCATCGATGCCCAGCGCCTGCATCAATCTGAGATTACCCAGCGCGACGGAATGCCCCTCGATACTGCCGCTGACGCCTTGTCCGGTGATCGACTCGAAATGATCGGTATCGGCGAGGCTGATTTCTCTTTCTTCGGCGCCCTGCAGGATGGCTTCCGCGAGCGGATGTTCGCTGGCGCGCTCGAGGCTGGCGGCAAGGCGCAACACGGTGCTGTCGTCAAAATCGTCGCTGCTGACGACCGAAACCAGGCGAGGTTTGCCCTCGGTCAGCGTGCCGGTTTTGTCGACAACCAGGATATCGACCTTTTCCATGACTTCGAGCGCCTCGGCGTTCTTGATCAATACGCCCAGCATCGCGCCCTTGCCGGTGCCGACCATAATCGACATTGGCGTCGCCAGACCGAGTGCACAGGGGCAGGCGATAATCAGAACGGCGACTGCATTGATGACGGCATAAGCCAGGCGGGGTTCGGGCCCGAAAATACCCCAGGCTATCATGGTCACAACGGCGATCAGTACGACCGCCGGCACGAAATAGCCCGCCACCACGTCCGCGAGCTTCTGGATCGGGGCGCGTGAGCGCTGCGCCTCGCTGACCATGGTTACGATCTGCGCCAGCATCGTATCGGCGCCTACTTTTTCGGCGCGCATCAGCAAACTGCCGGTACCGTTTACGGTCGCACCAATCAGGGCATCACCTTCGCCTTTTTCAAGCGGAATCGATTCGCCGGTGACCATCGATTCATCCACGGCGCTGTTGCCGCTGGTGACGCTACCGTCGACCGGAACTTTTTCACCGGGCCTGACGCGCAGGATATCGCCCGGCACGACCTGCTCCAGGGGAATGTCCTCTTCGCTACCATCCTCGCGCAGGATACGAGCTGTTTTCGGTGCCAGCCCTAGCAGCAGTTTGATCGCGGCATTGGTATGACTACGCGCGCGCAGTTCCAGCACCTGCCCGAGCAGCACCAGCGTGGTGATGACGGCGGCGGCTTCAAAATACACTGCTACCGTGCCATCGGCATGTTGCATCTTTGGGGGGAAGATACCCGGCAACAACAAGGCCACCAGGCTGTAGCTCCAGGCCACGCCAACACCGATTGCGATCAGCGTGAACATGTTGAAATTGCGCGTCTTCAGCGACACCCAGCCGCGTTCGAAAAAGGGCAGGCCACACCACAGCACCACCGGTGTGGCGAGCACGAACTCGATCCATTGCACGGTCTTAAGCGCGAGGGTCTCGGGCAGCAGGGTGGGCGCCATGTCGGTTACCATGGCGAGCACAAACACCGGTAGCGACAGCGCCAGCCCGATCCAGAAGCGCCGGCTCATGTCGATCAGTTCTTCGTTCTTCTCCTCCACTTCAACCGTGCGCAATTCCAGCGCCATACCGCATTTGGGACAGCTACCGGGTTCGTCCTGTACGATCTCGGGATGCATCGGGCAGGTATATTCGGTGCGCGTATTCAAAATCGGTGCGCCCGAGCTTTCCAGCGCCATACCGCAACTCGGGCAACTGCCGGGATGGTCCTGTTCGACCTCGGGACACATCGGGCAGATATACAGGGCCCCGGGAATGGGCGCTTGCGAAGCCGCGGCAGTTTGCGCTTCGCCGCTCAGATATCCAGCGGGGTCGCCGCTAAATTTTTGCGCGCAACCCTGGCAACAGAAAAAATAGCGGGTGCCATCGTATTCGAACGAGTGTTCGCTCTCGGGTGTAACGTTCATGCCGCAGACCGGATCGGTCATCGATGTTGAAACCTGTTTGTCGGTAGAAGTTTGCATAGAAGGAATTTTAAACCCTGTATCAACTACAGGAGCAAGCGATATTATACGAATTTGGATTGGTGACCTGGGGCGGAAGCCCTTCTATGCCAGTGCAAAAGAAAACCCGCCGGAGCGGGTTTGACAAGAGGAGTGGTACAGGCGGTCATAATGGAGCGCTCGCCGGGAGATTAGTCGACCCATGTGCTCCAGGTCGTAGGAAACACCTTTTCGGTCACGGGTGATATCGACATGGCGACTGCCACACAGGGTTACGACTTCACCTGAACGATATACTCCGCGATCTTGGTCGCATCGATCAGGGTGTTCCAGCTGCGCGCGCCAGAAGCGGACGCGCGCTGTTGCCATTGATCGAGGCGCTTGCGGTAAACTTCCGGATTGGCGCTGTCTTTGCTGAGCTTGATGATGTTCATCGCGACGATATCGATTCCATCGAACTCGTCGTCGGCGAACTTGCGCACGACACCCTTCGGCAATTCTTCGTTCATGTCGCTGAACACGAACATGACCTTTTTGCCGGAACCGGTCGCCTTGAGATAATCGGAGCACAGCATCAAGGCGCCGCTGATGTCGGTCAGGTTCGAACGTGCCTTGCCCTTGCCGAATTCGTCGAGCTTCTGCGCCACCGCGAGCTTCTGGCTGTTGGCCTTGGTCGGCCGGTAATCCAGCGTCAGCTTGGTAACCAGGTTATCTTCCGAGTAACTGTTACTGTCGATCATGACGAAGAACATACTGTCGCCGGGGATCATTTGCGGCACGATGCCGGCCTTGACCGTGTTGACCACGCTCAACTTTTCGCCGGCGTAGGTGCCGGAGACATCGACCAGCGCACAGTAAGAGGTTTCATATTGCTTGCTGTCGCTACAGGCCGCTACCGCGGTTACGAGCGTCATCGCCAGCAAGGTATTCTTGATCATTGGTTGCATTTCGTTCTCCCTGTTTATGTGGCGCTGACGCTTTTTCCGTGCAGCTTGCCGTTGAACAGGCTCGCGATCTGCACCGGGATGATGATGTAGATATCGAACAGGTGCACGAAGATGTTGAACAGGCCCTCGATCAGATAAGCGACCGCGGTGGCCAGGTGGCACAGCAGCGTGATCAAGATCGCGTAGACCCGTGCGAATGCATGCTGGCTAGACTCGATGAACATCTCCAGCGGGATCGCGATAACCGCCAGGATCCACGGCAGCACGAAGCCGAGCAGCGCCTGCCCGATCAGCGTGATTTGCGAATTGACGTTCTCCGCGCTTGCCGCCGATTCGCCCGCCAGGCTGATATCGAGCGCGGTCTTGGCCTCGGCCAGGTTTTCGCGCAGCACGGCAAGCGAGGCTTCCACCGTCGACAGGAACAACAGTCCGAGGAGACAGCCGAAGAGAATGATCCTGCGTTTGCCGCGAGTCATGTTCGAGATCTGAGGGAAAGTATTAGTTACCCCGATGGCTTCGAACATGAAAATACCCATAACCAGTTCCAGCGCAACGATAACGAGCGCCGATACCTCGGAAACCTGCATGCCCGCGACGCGGACCCCGGCGGGGACCAGCTCGGACATCGGCAACGCAATCAGGTTGAAATTGATAAACGCGCCGACCAGGCCGACGAAGATCACGATCGACGAGATGATGAACAACTTGGTAACCTTGGAAGACAGCATATCGATCGACTCTGGCTCGGCGGCCGAAATCTTTTCGTAGCGGGTCATGTATTTGTTGATGTTCTTGCTGTTTTCCATGACCTTGTCGACCTTGCCATTGATCTCCTTGCCGAGCTTTTCGAGGCGCTTCCAGACCGGCGCCATCGAACTCAGGATCTTGTGTCGCTTGGAGGTGGCATCGCGAAACTCGGACAGTGCCTTTTTCTCACCGTCGACCGCCGACTTGTGAATCTCGGACAGCATGCCCTCGATGATTCGATCGCTTGAGGAACTCTGGGCCCGGCCGATGCTGTCGATGACTTCGCTCCAGCCCGGGGCCTGCGGCGTGACCTGGCCGCAATCCCCATAGTCGCGCTCGATCTGACTGATGCTGTCGTCGAGCCTGAGCTGCAGTTTCGGATAACTGGCAAGTGTCTTGGTGTTGGCCATGTCGATCTTGGAAAATTCCTGCAGGATTTCGCCCTGGATCCTGGCGACACCGGACTCGAGCAACACCTTGCGATCCTTTTCACGCGTGGTCTGCGCGGTTTGCTTCATCCACTCCGAAAGCTTGCGTAATCCCCCCGCGGTAGCGTCGGAGCAGGCCTGGATCATTTTGTGTACCGGCTCCCTGGCGAGGAACAGGAAGCACATGCTCGCGGCAATCCAGACCGCGATCGAAACGCCGGGCATTTCCGGCAAGAAGTAGAGGTTGTTCATAACAATATTCCCGATATCCATATTTAGAGAGTTAAAAGAATAGGTGTCTTTTCAGGATTTGCTAGCCTGTTTGGTGCCGGATGGCGTTCCAGGCATCGTGTCCGGCGCTGCCCAGGGCTTTTCAACAGTGACGAGTTACGCAGATAAAGCGCCGTTTTACCCATTTCGGAACCGAAATGGTGGGCGTAATAGCCACTACGCCAAAGGATAGTGGCCGGGGTGATAGCAGCCGAGCAAAGCCTGGTGATTTCCGTAAGCATTTGAATTTCTGTGAATTTGTGAAACATGAGGAGAATGTAGGCAGGCGCGGTGAAAAATCGGTGAAAAACTCCGAAAAAAGACTAAAATTTCTGCAAATTACTGTTTTATTTTAAAAAAAAATTTGGCATTTACCGGGGTGTTCCCAGGATCTGAAAATACCTCCGATCGAGTGATTCCTATGGATATAAAGCAAGGGTTGGTAAGCTAATGGCGGAGATATTCTGGGTTGAGGATCAATCGCACTGGATCAAAAAATTCTCCGCGATACTCGAGGCGGAAGACTTCGACGGAAAGCCGACGACGCTCTCGATTCATCACTTTGCCGAGGCTGCAAGACAAAAAATCGCGCTCACCGACCCGGACTTACCACCGGACGTGGCGCTGCTCGACGCGCGCATGAACGGTAACGACCAGGCCGGATTCTCGGTGTCTAACGCGCTGCAGAAAAAGTGGCCCCGCCTGCCGATCATCTACCTGTCGGAGCATGCCGGTACCGATATCGAGCGCGCCGCGCTGGAGCAGTTTTCGGCGACCGATTTTATCGCCAAGCACCAGCATAACGTCGAACAGGTGTTGTGCTGGCGCATCAGGGCCGCGTTGCGGCTGGCGTCGATCGATAGCGACCTGTCGGCCACCATCAACGTCATTAACAGCGGTGAATTGACGATCGATCTGAATACCTGGAACGTCTACTGGAAGGGGCAGCGCCTGATGAATCCGAGCAACGCGCGCCGGCCACTGGCGCCAACCCCGCGCAAACTCCTGCGCGAGCTGGTGGAATCGTCGCCCCGCCCCCTCAACGCGGGGCAGATCGCCGAGCGCCTCGATGGCGATCCGGAAAAGTTCTCCTACGCGAGCTATCGTCAGCACATCAAGACCTTGCGGCGCGCCTTCGATGCCGTCGACGCCGGCTTTAGCGGACAGTGCGCACGCGGTGAAGGCATAGTTACCTTTGGCGACGAGGGCGCCTATTGCTGGGTCCCGGTGGTTAGCGCGAAATGAAACCCGTGCGCATGCACTATCCCTGGCCAAGCCTGTTGGGGGCGATACTGGTTGTCGGCTGGCAATGGCTGCTGCTAAACCCGACCGCCCTGAGCAGCGATCTGGCGGCGCCGCTGCTGGCGCGCGCGGATTACCTCTGGATGGCGCTGCTGCTGTTGTTGCTGGCGGTGATCTTCGACATGCGCCTGTTTTTCAGGACCAGGACCCGATATCGCGATCAACTGGCGCAGTACCAGGATCAGATCGCCGAACTGTTCGACTCGAAGCGTCATCTGGGCACACGCGCGCGAACCTACTCGGATCACGCGGATAAACTGAAGATGTTCATCAGCGAACGACTGCTCGAATACATCGAATACGACGAGAAGTTTCTGCATTTCAAGAATATCGCTTCCGAGGTGCGCCACAATGGCGTCATCAGCTACGACAAGGCGCAAACCGCGCTCAGGCTGGCCCAGCTCAACTGCGCCGATGGCGAGGAGCGGCAATTCAGCGAGGCTGGCGACGCCCTGTTATACCTGTGGGATTTGCTCGACCTCGCTACCACCGACAATATCGCGCTGCACGTGACCAATCGCATTTATGACTGCGAAGAGCATTATTTCCAGGCCCAGCTGAAGCAGGCCGGCGACGCTTCGGCAGCGCCATTCCAGCCGACTTTCAGGATGAGCCAGGCCATACGCCGCGCCCTGTTGCCGATCACCGAGGATGCCAATGCGCTCGGACTGAACGGGGACTGGCCCGGGTACGGCGTCTATGCGGACGATAAGTTCAAGATCCTGTTGCGCGCGGATTGTGACCTGCTGGGTAATGTAAACCACATGGTGTTACTGATCGAAAATCTGATCAATAATGCCCTCTATTACTCGCAGCAGAAGATGAACCGGCAGCGCCACAACCGCGTTGCGCTTAGCCTCACGCACAGGGCCGGCGAAGCCGTGTGCAAGGTGTACAATCGCGGACCACGCATCAAGGACGATGAAAGGGACAAGATATACCAGCTCGGATTCTCGTCACGACGAATCCGGGAACACCATGGCAAGGGCCTTGGTTTGTACTTTGTCCACGAAATAGCCCGTGGATTCGAAGCCAGTATCGCCTTCGCAAACATCGAAAACCGGGCACAGGTGATTTCGCTCAGCATCAAGTTGAGCAATGGTGAAGTGCTGTCCCAGCAGATCGGTATTGTCGAAATCGATGGCAAGCCGCTGTGCCAGTTACCGGATTCGAGCGGGCAGGTCAGCAATCGTCATGAATGGTCTTACCCGGCGCCGATTGCGAGCATCGAGGTGAGCCCTGAGAAGGCCTCGAAACCCCAGCTGATCTCCAACCTTGCGATCGGCGAGGACAGTAGTCATCTCGATGCCAGCGAGCCGCTGCGGGCGCACTGGCAGCTCGATATCAAGAATCGTCAGCGTTCGTCGAAGCTGGTATTTCTGCCGCTGGATGTACGCGGCGTGGAATTTGTCCTGCGCATCCCGACCGCGAGCTCCCGGCTCGATAATCAAGACTAGCCAGCAAATTCTTTCCCTGGAAGGTTCTCGCGGAGGCGCTGAGACGCCGAGAACCGCGGAGGTAATTTTAAAGGTGATTGCCTGGGTTTCTCTCTTCAAAAAATTCGATAACCTTGCTCCACTCCGCGATTCTCTGCGCCCCCTGCGCCTCTGCGAGAACCTTTAATCAGTTCTGAGTTTGCGAATCCGCTGGATAATCGCGCGCGCCGGGTTGATAATTCGACGGTATGAACGATGCAATCTACTGGTCAGCCGCCAGGCTGGCGCGTTCCCTTCGCGCCGGGAAATTGTGTTCGCGTGAAATCGTCGATGCCTGCCTTGCGCGCATCGGGGAAGTCAATCCCGCCATCAATGCCGTTGTCCAGCTGGTTGCCGAGCGTGCGCAAGCCGAGGCTGACGAACTCGATCGGCTCGCCGCAAATGGGCAATTCAGGGGTCCACTGCACGGGGTTCCGATCACGATTAAGGATTCGCTCGATACCGAGGGTATCGTCTCGACCGGCGGTACGCTCGGACGCAGGGAGTTCGTGCCGCGGCAGGATGCGCCGGTCGTGGCGCGCCTGCGCGCCGCCGGTGCGGTGCTGCTGGGGAAAACCAATACCCCTGAACTGACCCTGAGTGGCGAAACCAATAACCTGATTTACGGGCGTAGCTGCAATCCCTTCGACACCAGTCGCAGTCCCGGCGGCAGCAGCGGCGGTTCGGCCGCCATCATCGCCTGCGCCGGCTCGGCGCTCGAGCTCGGTTCGGATACCGGGGGCAGTATTCGCGAGCCCGCGCATCTTTGCGGCATCGCCGGAATCAAGCCAACCTCGGGACGCACGCCGCGCAGTGGCCACATCGTGCCCTACGGCGGCGTCTTCGATTCGCTGACGCAGATCGGGCCCATGGCGCGCTACGTCGAAGACCTGGCGCTGGCGCTGCCGATCATCTGCGGTCCCGATGGCCGCGACCCGGCGGTCGTGCCAGTTGCCATGGGTGATCCCGCGGCGATAGACCTGCGGCGGTTGCGCATCGCCTGGTATGCGGATAACGCTATCGTCTCGCCGGATCCCGAAATACAGCGCGTGGTCAGCGAGACCGCGCAGGCCCTGCAAGGCGAGGTCGCCGTGATCGAAAACCACTTGATGCCCGGTATGCGAGAACTGGTGGACCTGAGCACCGAGCTGCGTGAATCGGCCAATGCCGGTGTCATCCAGCGCTTGCTCGAGCGCTACGCTACAACGCAGGCGGGACCGGACCTCGACGGCTACCTGACCGAAAAATCGCTTGCCGCCAGCGACCGCGTCGATCCCGCATTACTCGAGGCGATCGACGAGGCGCGCAGCTGCGCGCTCGCGATTTTTGCCGACTACGATGCCATTCTATGCCCGCCTTCACATGCGCTGGCGCGCCCGCACAAGGCATCGCACGGCGACAGCTTTGATGACTGGAGCTACGTGACCATTCATAACCTGCTGGGCTGGCCCGGGGCTTCGGTTCGCGCCGGGGGTAGCGCCGGGGGATTACCGGTCGGTGTGCAGATCGTTGCCGCACCCTGGCGTGAAGACATTGTGCTCGCGCTGACGCAGAAAGTTGAATCGCTGATGGGAGGTTATCAAAGACCTCCGATGTAATTCTGAGGTCCAGGCGGTGAATGTTTCCCGGCAAGGTTCTCGCGGAGGCGCAGAGGGGCAGAGCGCGCTGAGGATTTTTTTGTGGGGTGGGTGCCTGGCTTACTCTCTTCGAAATTCGACTACCTCGTACAACTCCGCGGCCTCTGCCCCTCCGCGCCTCTGCGAGAACTTCTTTGAAGCGTCTTGCGGTTTATTCGGTAGTTTCGAGTGTTGTTAGCTGGCTGCCCCATGCCGGCGCAGATTCGATCTGGCGGCGTGCCTCGATCAGTTCCGAAATGCGCATGAAGGTGAAACTGCCGCTGGCTTCAGGCAGGTTGTGCTGCAACACTTCCAG
>Ga0255049_10000860_pt1 | contig 17839 bp, 21 predicted proteins | sample JV7_2_3_MG_FD_183615 | JGI IMG/M metagenome (GOLD analysis project Ga0255049, IMG submission 183615) | Seawater microbial communities from Jervis Inlet, British Columbia, Canada - JV7_2_3 | ecosystem: Environmental > Aquatic > Marine > Inlet | place: Canada: British Columbia | collected 2016-10-06
TGGACAAATCAAAACAAGACTAAAGGGGAAAATAATGAATCTATACGCGATATTGCGTCGCGGCGGTTTCGCAGACGGCCCGACCCTCGAGGCGGCGGCTGCGCGATCGACTGCTGTCGGCGACGATATGCCCGACGATATTCGCTGGATACGCTCATATGTGCTCGGTGAAGACGGCGGCACACTGGGTACCGTCTGTATTTACCAGGCGTCGAGTGCGGATGCTATCCGCGATCATGCCGCCAAAGCGGATCTCCCGGTCGACGAGATCATCGAAATCGCGGATACAGTCATCGTTCGCCCTGATCCATAAAACTTGACTGAAAGTCGCAGAAAACGGTTAGAATTGCGGCTATCTTCGGGAAACTGGTCGGTATCGGCTGCGAATGGCCCAATTTCTGCTCATAAATGGCCCTAATCTGAACCTGCTTGGCTCGCGTGAGCCGCAGGTCTATGGCGAAACGACGCTTGAGGACATCGAGCAGCGTAGCGTATCCGTGGCCGCGGACCTCGGACATGAGCTGTCGTGCTACCAGAGTAACGCCGAACACGACCTGATCGACCGGGTGCAGCAGGCGGCCCAGGACGGCGTCGAATTCATCGTTTTTAATCCCGGCGCATTCACTCACACAAGCATTGCTTTGCGCGATGTCTTCCTGGCAGTAGCCATACCGTTCATCGAAATTCATCTGAGTAACACGTTTGCTCGTGAAGAGTTTCGACACAACAGCTACTTCAGCGACATTGCGCAGAGCTGCTTATTTGGTTTTGGAGCTTACGGTTACGAGTTGGCGCTACATGCCGCCAATCGGCACATCACAAATGCCGAGGAAAAATAATGGACATAAGAAAAGTAAAGAAGCTGATTGAATTACTCGATGAGTCTGGTATTGCCGAGATCGAAATTACTGAAGGGGAGGAATCCGTTCGCATCAGTCGCTACGCAAAAGATGCGCCAGCGATGATTGCGGCGCCTGTTGCGGCACCCGCGGCGGTGGCTGCCCCGGCGGCAGCGGCCGCGGTTGCAGCCGCACCCGCGACTGCGCCGGATCCGGAAGATGATGGTTTTCTTGTCCAGGCTCCGATGGTCGGCACTTTCTATGCTTCATCATCTCCAGGCGCAGCTGCGTATGTGCAGGTCGGCGACCGGATAAACGAGGGCGATACGCTGTGCATCATCGAAGCGATGAAGATGATGAACCAGATCGAAGCCGACGTCTCCGGTGTAATCAAGTCGATACGTGTTCAGAACGGCGAGCCGATCGAGTACGGGCAAACATTGTTCGTAATCGATCAACGGACCAACGACTAAGCGGGCGCGGCCAAAATGCTCGACAAAGTCGTAATAGCCAATCGCGGCGAGATCGCCTTGCGCGTCCAGCGAGCTTGTCGCGAGATGGGCATCAAAACCGTTGCGGTGCACTCCACCGCCGACAATAACCTCAAACACGTATTACTCGCGGACGAAACCGTTTGTATTGGTCCACCACCGTCGGCAGAAAGCTATCTCAATATGCCCGCGATCATCAGTGCCGCCGAGGTCACCGATGCGGTCGCTGTTCATCCCGGCTACGGCTTTCTCTCGGAAAATGCTGATTTCGCCGAGAGGGTCGAGACAAGCGGCTTCGTATTTATCGGTCCGCCCTCCAGTGCGATTCGCCTGATGGGTGACAAGGTGTCGGCAATCAAGGCCATGAAAGCCGCCGGCGTGCCCTGCGTACCGGGGTCCGACGGACCGCTCGGCGAGGACGTTGACGAAAACATGCGAATCGGCCGTGATATCGGTTACCCGATAATCATCAAGGCATCGGGTGGCGGTGGCGGTCGCGGAATGCGGGTTGTACACGCTGAAGCGTCACTGATAGCCGCAATCGCTGTTACCAAGGCCGAGGCGCGCGCTGCTTTTGACAATGACGTCGTGTACATGGAGAAATTTCTCGAATATCCGCGGCATGTCGAATTCCAGATACTTGCGGACAACCATGGCAATGCAATTCATCTCGGCGAGCGAGATTGTTCGATGCAGCGACGCCACCAGAAGGTCATTGAGGAAGCCCCGGCGCCGGGCATCACCAAAAAACAGCGTAAGCGCATCGGCGAGCGTTGCGTCAAGGCTTGTGAGGATATTGGCTACCGCAGCGCCGGAACCTTTGAGTTCCTGTACCAGGACAACGAATTCTACTTCATCGAAATGAACACGCGCCTGCAGGTCGAACATCCCGTTACCGAAATGATCACCGGCATCGACATTGTTCGCGAGCAACTGCGTATCGCGGCCGGCGAGCCACTCAGTGTTACTCAGGACGACGTCCGGTTTCAGGGTCACGCGATTGAGTGCCGAATGAACGCTGAAGATCCGAAGACGTTCATGCCCTCGCCCGGCCTCATTACTCTTTGGCACGCTCCGGGCGGTCCCGGCGTTCGGGTCGACAGCCATGTCTACAGTGGATACAAGGTTCCGCCGTTCTACGATTCGATGATAGGCAAAGTGATTGCTCACGGCGGCGATCGTAATGCGGCGATCGCGCGAATGAAAAACGCGCTCACCGAGCTCGTGATCGAAGGCATCAAAACAAACATTCCCTTGCACCAGGAGATATTCCAACACGCGGCATTCCAGGCAGGTGGCACCGACATTCATTACCTGGAGAAACGTCTTGGTCTTGTGTGATCGAGTGCACATCTAAGCCGTGATGGTTTGGCGACAATTTGCCATGGATCTTGAAATGCTAAATCCGGCCTCCGTCGAAGATATCTTCGCTCGCCACGGCGCCAGCTCGATCACATTGACGGACGCTGGCGATAAGCCTGTGCTCGAACCCGCACCCGGCGAGACGCCGTTATGGCACGAGACGCGTATTGCAGGCCTGTTCTCGCCCGATGCCAACCTTGACGAATTGCGCGCGGATCTTCTTCAATCGCTTGGCCTCGACGACTTGCCCTCAAACGACGTCTCCGTACTCGAAGATCGTGCCTGGGAGCGTGAGTGGCTTAAAGATTTTGGCCCGATGAAATTTGGATCTCGATTGTGGATTTGTCCGGGAGATTCCTCCGTCGACGATCACGATGCCGTCGTGGTACGCCTTGATCCTGGACTGGCATTCGGTACCGGCTCGCACGCAACAACTGCGCTTTGTCTTGACTGGCTTGACGGTCTCAACCTGCAAGGATCAACTTTACTCGACGTTGGATGTGGTTCCGGCGTGCTTGCGATCGCCGCATTGTCACTCGGTTGCGAACGTGTGGTCGCCATGGACATTGATCCGCAGGCAATCCGGGCAGCCGTGGAGAATGCACTCAATAACGACGTCAGGGATCGCCTAATGGTAACCAACCACTCGAATGGCATTGTCGGCGAGTTTGATGTTGTCATCGCCAACATTCTTGCAACACCATTGATCGATATGGCGGCGCTCATAGCTGGCCATGCCAATGTCGGTTGTTTGCTTGCGTTATCCGGCATACTCTTCGAACAAGTCGATGAGGTGCTCGAGGCTTACCGGCCCTGGATCGAGTTTGACGAGACTGTTAGCAGGGAACAAGGCGGGCAGACCTGGGCACGACTGACTGGTCGAAGGATCAAGGGCTGAGCGATGTATACCCAGTGTCCCGAATGCGACGTCGCGTTTCGCGTCACGGCAGAAGTTCTGAAACAAGCAGCGGGCAAGGTTCGCTGTGGTGGCTGTGGTATTGCTTTTAATGCACTCGAACATCTGTCCGAAGAAAAACCGAAAGCGATTGTTCGATCCGATCCCGAGCCGAACCTTCCTGAACTGATACCTGAAAAGCCAGGTGAACTCGAAGCAGACACGCCGCCGAAATCAATATCAGCCGAGCAAAGTGCCGCGCTACTGAAGACCCTGGACCAGCTAGCCGGCGAAGAAATACGGATTGAAGATACGGGCGCCGAGTGGCGTGTAGTCGGCGAAGATTTTGACGAAATGCGTTTCGACGACAACACGCCTTTGTCCGAAGACGGCGAACCCGATGCAAAACCAGCGCCGAAATCGAAAGATGAGAAAGCCGACCCGCCGGCGAACGCTGAAGAGGAACAGGCTGACCTCGACATCGGCGATCCCGATGAATGGGAGGAGCTCCTTTCCGATATCAAAGAACCTGAGGAATTCGACTCAGAAATGTTGCGCACGGACATCCCGCCCGAGGAATTATCACGCGTCGGGATTCTCGACACCGAAGAAGAGACAGAGGATAAAACCGACGTATCGGCCGATCCCGACTCGCCACCTGACATGGACACGCAATTCGCAATTCAGGCTGAAGCAATGGGCATCGACCTGAGCGGCGTAAACGAGGCGGATGACGAGACCACAATCGACGAAGATTTGATTTCAGCGGCATTTGAAACCGAAGCAGTAAAAGCTGAGATGCTCGACGAATCCGAGGAATCCGAGGAACCAGAAGAATCAGAGGAATCAGAGGAGCCAGAAGCACCGGAGGTAGCGGAGAAATTAGAGGAATTGCAGGGCGTGGAAGGGCTGGAGGAATTGAAGGATTTTGACCTGGATTTCAATCTTCCTGAACAGACGGCAGAAGAAAAATCACTCAACATAGAGATTGATGAGGATCTGTTCGCCATTGCTGTCGAAGACGAAGATGGAATGAAGTCAACAGTCTCGCTGGATTCGGAAGAGATGGCGGAAACGTCAACAAAACCGAAAAAGGGAAAAAAGGAGAACAAAAAGAAAGAAACAGCGAAACCACTCATGGAAACGATCGTCATGGAAGGTGAACCGACGCAAGACGATGGCGACAAACTGGCCAAACCGGCCGGTCTTGGCGATCCTGGATTCGGTAAGCAGAAGCGGAAAGGCTCGGACACCCCTTTACGTGGCCGGCGTCGCAGTGCCGGTCCGAAGAGCTACGGAAAGATTGCGGTGGCTATATTGCTTGTTGTGATCCTGGCGTTCCAGGTCATCCACAACTCGCGCGAGGCATTCGCGACCGCGCCGATATTCGAAAAAACCGTAGCACCCTTGTATCGAATGGTCGGCATTCCGGTGACGCCGGCCTGGGATATCAAGGGCTGGCGTTTTGAAGCGACGAAAGGAAGTACGGACGAGGCAGACCGGGTACTGACCATTTATTCGCGAGTCGGCAACAAGTCGCAGCAAGCGCTACCCTACCCACTCGTCCACGTCTCCCTGACAGACCGCTTTGAGGAGATTATCGGAAGCCGAGTGCTTGAACCCACCGAGTATCTCGTCAATAACGCGGATCCGCGCCTGACCATACAGCCTGGTGACACGTTCAATGCTGTGATCGCGATCGAGTCGACATCAGCCGAGGCGACCGGCTTCAAACTCAACGTGTGTTATCGAACGGAGAATTGGCTGCTCAAATGCGCCATTGAGGATTTTAGGTAGGGCGACAAACAGGAGATTCTTCTCCCTCATGGCTCGCTTCGCTGCGCTTTACTTCGGTCGATGAACATCCTGTTTGTCGCCCTATGCGCTAATATCCGTGTCATGAAGATAGGCCCGTACAAGTTAACCAGCCCGTTTGTGCTTGCACCGATGGTCGGCATCACCGACGCTCCGTTTCGGCGAATCTGCCGGCGGTTTGGAGCGGGCCTGACAACCTCGGAAATGACAACGGCAAATATCAGCCTGTGGCAGACGGCAAGCTCGCGTCGCCGGCTTGATCTTGATCTCGATTCTGAACCTATTGCTGTGCAAATTGCGGGCTCTGACCCCGAACAGATGGCTGTCGCCGCCCAAGCTTGCGTCAAGCGCGGCGCCCAGATCATTGACATCAACATGGGGTGCCCTGCGAAAAAAGTTTGCAATAGACTGGCGGGCTCGGCGCTTTTGAAAGATGAAAAACTCGTCGCCAACATTCTCGAATCGGTTGTTGCCGCCGTTGAGGTACCCGTCACTCTCAAAATGCGGACAGGCTGGGATCCCGCGCATCGAAATGGTGCAAGAATCGCCCGAATTGCCGAACAAAGTGGTGTCCAGGCGCTCGCAATCCATGGCCGGACACGAGAGTGCCGATACAGAGGTTCCGCAGAATTCGAAACTATTGCGCAAATCAAGCAGCAGGTTTCGATTCCGGTATTCGCGAATGGCGACATCACCACTCTGCAGAAGTCACTTGAAGTTCTGCGACTAACTGATGCAGATGGCTTGATGATCGGTCGCGGTGCACAGGGTCGTCCGTGGATATTTCGAGAGTTATTGGAATTTGTCTATGGCGGTGGAAAAACAACTCCGCTAGAAATAAACGAATTGCGTGATACTATGCTCGGCCACCTAAAAGAACTGCACCGATTTTATGGGGACGCGATCGGTGTTCGGGTGGCTCGAAAGCATCTGACCTGGTACAGCAAGCAACTCGTAAACGCAGGCGAGTTTAGATACCAGGCAGTGCGTGTGAATAGTGCTGAGGAACAACTTCGGTTGACGAAGGAATACTTCGCTCGTGAAGACGGAGGTATTTCTAAGGCAGCCTAGTCGTTACAGGATTCGACTAACGTGGCAAACAAAAACGATAAGAACAACAACAAATCGCTGCACAAGCACACCGAAGACGCACTCGAACAATATTTTGAAAGCCTGAATGGCGATCGCCCCGGCGATCTCTACGACCTCGTCATTGGCGAGGTGGAACGGCCTTTGTTCAAGGCCGTCATGGATTACACGCGCGGCAATCAGAGCCAGGCGGCCGGCATCCTCGGTATCAACCGTGGCACGCTTCGCAAGAAACTGCGTTCTTACTCTTTGATTCAGTAGGTATAGCAAGATGTTTACGGTGCGGCGGGCGCTCATCAGCGTTTCCGATAAACATGGACTGATTCCGTTTGCGAGCGAACTCTCGAACCTCGGCATAGAAATTCTTTCCACGGGCGGCACCGCCCGTGTGCTTCGCGAAGCCGGCGTCGACGTTATCGAAGTCAGCGAGAAAACCGGTTTTCCGGAAATCATGGGTGGCCGGGTCAAGACGCTTCACCCGGTTATTCACGGCGGGCTTCTGGCGCGGCGCGGCACCGATGAAGACGCCATGAGTGAGCATGGCATCGAGGCGATCGACCTGCTCGCGGTAAACCTTTACCCATTCGAACAAACGATCGCGCGAGACAACGCGACTATCGATGACGCCATCGAAAACATTGACATCGGTGGACCGGCAATGATTCGAGCGGCATCGAAAAATCATCGAGATGTCGCGGTCGTTGTCGATCCAGACGATTACACAAGCGTGCTGGAATCTCTGAAAAATGATGGACTTACGCTCGTATCGCGGCGACGACTGGCGGCGAAAGCGTATGCCCACACGGCCAGCTACGATACTGCGATAACGAAATACCTGTCGGCAGCGTTGGACGATGATCCACTCGGTGGTCGATTCCTATACGCAGGCACATTGGTCGACAAGATGCGCTATGGCGAGAATCCGCATCAGGACGCAGCCTTTTATGTCGATCAGCGGGCGCCGGAAGGTTCGCTCGCAGCGGCAAAACAAATGCAAGGTAAAGCGCTGTCGTATAACAACATTGCCGACAGCGACGCGGCACTCGAGTGCGTGCGCCAATTCGATGCGCCAGCCTGCGTTATCGTCAAACACGCCAACCCCTGCGGCGTAGCTGTGGCAGAGAATATTAGCGCGGCCTATGACAAAGCATTTCAGACAGACCCAACGTCCGCGTTCGGCGGCATCATCGCGTTCAATCGGTCGCTCGATGCGACAACGGCTAAGACGATCATCGACCGCCAGTTTGTCGAGGTAATTGTTGCCCCGAATATTGATCGCGATGCGGCCACCGTGTTGTCGGAAAAGAAAAATGTGCGCGTGCTTGAAACGGGTGATGGAGCAGCATCAACCGGCGGTCTTGAACTCAAGAAAATCTCGGGTGGACTGCTCGTCCAGGGAAGCGACCTCGGCAAGATCACAGCCGATGATCTCAATATCGTGACAAAAAAAGCGCCCACGCAAAAGCAAATAGAAGACATGCTGTTTGCCTGGACAGTCGTCAAATACGTCAAGTCGAACGCGATTATATTCTGCAAGGACAATGCGACGATCGGTGTCGGCGCGGGACAGATGAGTCGTGTGTACAGTACGAAAATTGCGGCGATCAAAGCAGCCGATGAGGGACTAGAAGTGAGCGGCTCCGTCATGGCGTCGGACGCATTCTTCCCGTTTCGCGATGGCATCGATGCCGCAGCAGAAACCGGTATCGCGGCTATCATTCAGCCGGGCGGCTCGATGCGCGACGACGAAGTGATCGAGGCCGCGAATGAACATGGTCTGGCGATGGTGTTCACAGGCATGCGACACTTCCGACATTAGCTGTTGGAGGAAAAATGAAGGTTCTGATAATCGGCAGCGGCGGACGCGAACATGCCCTGGCATGGAAATGCGCGCAATCGAGCAATGTCGAAGCGGTGCTGGTCGCACCTGGCAACGCGGGTACCGCCAACGAGCATGGCTGTCACAACGTCCCGGTTTCCCCCGATGACATTGAGGCACTTGCCCAGCTTGCCCAGGATGAAGACGTCGGTCTGACAATTGTCGGTCCCGAGGCACCGCTGGTTGCGGGCATCGTCGACCGATTCAATGAGCTTGACCTGGCTTGTTTCGGACCCAGCCAGGCCGCGGCGCAACTCGAGGGCTCGAAAGCATTTACGAAAGACTTTCTTGCCCGGCACAACATCCCGACTGGCGCTTATCAGAATTTCACGGAACACCGGCCCGCACTTGATTACATCCGTCAACAAGGGGCGCCGATCGTAATCAAAGCCGATGGCCTGGCGGCAGGTAAAGGCGTGATCGTCGCGATGACGATTGAGGAAGCCGAAGATGCGGCGACTGACATGTTGTCGGCTGGAAAATACGGTGATGCGGGTGCACGCATTGTTGTCGAAGAGTTTCTTGACGGCGAGGAAGCGAGCTTTATCGTGATCACTGATGGCACGAACATTCTGCCGATGGCAACCTCGCAGGACCACAAAGCTCGCGATGACGGCGATCTCGGGCCAAATACGGGCGGCATGGGTGCTTACTCACCCGCACCGGTGGTTACACCAGCAATTGAACAGAGAATCATGGACGAAGTAATTCGCCCGACACTCGACGGGATGAAATCCGATGGTGCGAATTACCAGGGATTTCTATACGCGGGCCTGATGATCATGGCCGATGGCACGCCCAAGGTCATCGAATTCAACTGCCGCATGGGCGATCCCGAAACGCAGCCGATCATGGTGCGATTGCAGTCCGATCTTGTCAGCATCTGCAATGCGGCATTAGACGGTACACTTAGCGAGCAATCTTCCAATTGGGATTCGCGCGCGTCGCTCGGCGTTGTGATGGCCGCCGGCGGTTATCCCGGAAGTTACGCAAAAGGCATGGCCATAACAGGCCTTGAAGAGGCGAGCGGCGCGACCCAGAAAGTATTTCACGCCGGCACAGGCGAAGACGGCGACGACATTGTGACAAGCGGCGGCCGTGTTCTGTGCGTCGTCGGACTCGGTGACAATGTTGAATCAGCGGCGAGCGAAGCATACAGCGCCGTCAATCGTATCGGCTGGGAAGATGCATACTTCCGTCGTGATATAGGGCATCGCGCGATCGCGCGCGAGAGAAACCAGGTCTAACCCGTGCTAACACCTGCCGAAGCAAGTGCCGCGATCCTGGCCGCCATACCAGAATTCGCGACCGAGTCTGTCCCAGTTGCTGGTGCAACCGGCAGAGTGCTGCAGCAAAGTATCGTGGCCGAACGCGATCAACCGCCGTTCGATCGCGTCACAATGGATGGAATCGCATTTGCATTCGCGGACTTCGAGAACGGCAAACGGCAGTTTTCGATTCAAGCCACTCAAGCAGCCGGCGACCCTGCCCTGTCGCTCGAGTCGGGCAATTGCATAGAAATAATGACGGGCGCGTCGCTACCGGATGGTGCCGACTGCATAGTTCCCGTTGAGCGGATAAACGTGACTGACGATGTTGCCGAAATCGAATCCGGTTATGACGCCAAACAGCGCCAGTTTATTCACGCGCGCGGCTCAGATCACGTCAAAGACACCGAACTTCTCACATCCGGTACGCGTATATCCCCAATGGACATCGCGATCATCGCGTCCTGCGGTTTGACGGAAGTTGACGTCAGTGCAGCACCGACGATTCGCGTGATTTCAACGGGGAATGAACTTGTGCCGGCCGGTGAGCCGATCAAGCCACATCAAATTCGCATGTCGAATGGCCCGGCCATGATTGCGACGCTTGAACAGCACGGATACACTGACAGCGAGCACGATCACCTGGTTGACGAACCCGAAATACTGAATCAACGCATCGCCGAACATCTTGGAGAAGCCGATGTGTTGATCCTGTCGGGAGGCGTGTCGATGGGCAAAGCCGACTATATCCCGCAGGTTCTCGACGAACTCGGCGTCGACGTTGTTTTTCACAAGATCAGCCAACGTCCTGGCAAACCAATGTGGTTTGGCATGGGACCTGATGGCCAGGCCGTTTTCGCATTGCCGGGCAATCCGGTCTCGGCATTGGTCTGTACCCGGCAATACGTCATTCCGGCACTGAATGCAGCATCGGGATTGCGTGAGTCACCGCCCGAGTTCGCAAGTTTGGCGCAAGAGGTCACATTCAAACCAAAACTGACCTGCTTCCTGCCCGTGAAGTTGGTCTCAAGCGTTAACGGCCAGACCCTGGCAATGCCCGTGCATACCAATACGTCTGGAGACTTTGCATCGCTGTCAGGAACCGACGGCTACATTGAACTGGCGTTAGATGAAACAGAATTTGCGGCAGGTACGGCCACGCGCTTACACCGCTGGCTTGCTGGGTAGAAGGAGGACACGATGGAAGAACTCGTTTTTCTGGTTCAAGGCTCCTCAGCCGATCCGTACGAAGTCACTTTCATCAAAGACGGTACCAGCTTGACTGCGTTATGTACTTGCCCGGCCGGCACGTACGGAAACTTCTGCAAGCATCGTATCTCGATCCTTGAGGGAAACACTCAATCGATCTCGAGTGACAATGCCGATCAAGCAGCAACCGTTGTCGGTTGGTTGCCCGGTACGGACGTTGACGTGGCGCTGGCTGAGATGAGAGAGGCTGAGAGTAAGGCCGACCCTGACAAGAAAGACCTGAGCACTGCCAAACGGAAATTGGCGCGCGCGATGAATTCGTAACGCAAGTGCGATACGCTGCATACGGTTCCAATTTGCACCCGCTTCGCTTGAGCGACCGGATTTCTTCGGCACGTTTAGTCGGAACAAGCTTCCTATCCGATTGGTCACTTCGTTTTCACAAACGTAGTCTCGATGAGTCGGGAAAGTGCAATATCGTATCCGGTAGTAATGGAATTCATATAGCAATCTTTGACATTAACCGAACCGATAAAACGCTGTTAGATCGTATCGAAGGCCTGGGATCCGGATACACGCAAATCTCGTTAGCGGTTCCCGAAGTTGGCGAATGCATGTCATATGCCGCGGAAGATTCATTTGTTGACGATTCCCTCACCCCTTATGAGTGGTACAAGGAATTGGTACTCTTGGGTGCTCGTGAGCACAGCTTCCCCACCGAGTATTTGGACGATATCGAGCAAGTCAATGCGTTCAAGGATCCCGATCCACGCAGAAATGCTGAAAATTGGAAAACAGTCGAGATGATCAGAGCTGGTGCCTAACAACACGCTATGTACTTGCCGCCTGGGCGTATCTGTCATGCGGCTTGCAGTCGCAAGCGGCTCGCCAGATACTGGGCACAACGAAGCTTGGACGTTAGGCGACTGGGGAATGTGATGCGTATCATGGTGCTGATTCTCTTCGCGACACTTACCGTTTTGCCAAACGCCGCAGGTGCATGCTCTTGCATTGGAAGCGATCCTAAGTCGATAAATTCCGTGCGGGAACACTACGATCGTGCCGACATCGTTTTTCTAGGCAAAGTCGAGGAAATCGTCGAAAACAACGATGAGGATTCAATTAGACAAGTACAAACCACCACGCTTTTCGTCTTGACGTCTTGGAAGGGGGAGAAATCGAATCGTGTACTAATGAAGATCGATGTCACATGTTGTATGTGTGGTTATTCTTTCCGGAAGGACGAGACCCACCTGATATTCGGATATGAGGCGAACGATGGCTTTTACAAAACTTCGATTTGTTCTATGTCAATGCCGGCTCCGATCGCTGAAGAAACGGTAAAGATCCTGGACGAATTAGCCGCAGAGGAACAGTCACCTAAGAATGCGCTTCATTAGTGCAATCTGTTTCGCAGTAGTGATATGTGATCTGTCAAATTGATTAGTTGATAATGCATTTCGGATTCCATCAAAGATCTTATGAAACAGTACGTCGGATTGACAGCAGTGGTGGTGAAGGAGTACGACGAGGCAATTGACTTTTACACAAAAGTGCTCGATTTCTACGTTGTCGACGATTCGTTTGTGCCGGAGCAGAACAAACGTTGGGTGGTTATTGCGCCGCCTGGTAGTGCCGAATCTCATATTCTTCTTGCTCGTGCTGTTGGCGACGAGCAGATATCTCGTGTTGGAAACCAAACCGGAGGTCGCGTGTTCCTCTTTCTCTACACCGATGATTTTTGGCGCGACTATCAACAGTATGTCGAGAGAGGTGTAGAATTCGTTCGCGAACCGAAGACCGAAGACTACGGTACTGTTGCTGTATTTCGAGACCTATATGGCAATCTTTGGGATCTTGTGGAACTCAATGGAACGGGAAAATAGAACAGTATTCAATATTTGAAGTATTGGCAGAACTCGGCCTCGCGCTCGCGGGGTTTGCGGGTGTTGGGTCGGCTTTTGGAGGGCGTTTTCGCGAGTACGGAAAAATTGACCTGATTCGACTGATGGTTCTGTTCCTTGCTGCTGGGTCAGTAGTCGCCGGGTCTTTGGCAGTTCTCACCCTTGCTTCTTATGGGATAGACGACGCAACAAATTTTTCGGTAGTCAGCGCTGCATTAGCGTTGATTTTGGGAGTCGCCGGCGTGCCTCTTTTGTTGGCTGCCTATCGAACGGTGAAAGATCCAGAGATTGTGGCACCAACCTGGGTTTTTGCCATCGGTATTATTTACCTGCTTATTGTCGAATCGCTTTATGTACAGAATATAATAAAAGGTGGTGAGTCGAGCCCGTTGATCGCCGCATTTTCGCTGTCTCTGGTGTATGGCCTTTGGATGTTTACTCGACTTATGGTTCGCCACAACCGGTAACTTTTTGCTGTTGACTGATGCCCCATTCACACACCATCCCTTGGAAACGAATCGCCGTAGAGGCCGTGGCAATTGTCGCAAGCATTTTGCTGGCCTTCGCGATCGATGCCTGGTGGGACGAAAGACAGGAAAGAATCGAGGAAACAGAGGTTTTGCTCGGCCTCAAAAGTGAATTCTCGCGCTATCGAGAGGAACTTGCCGAGGGCATTGAATACAACGAACGAAGTCGCCTTTTAACTGCGGAGCTAATGGCTGCGATCCGGCGTGGCGCATGGGACTCTGAAACGTTGTCTATCGATCTCGCCCTAGCTACGGTGAGTGACGCGAAAACGCATGATTTCGGCGGCGGCGTACTGGATGCAATGATTAGTGCAGGTCGATTGGAAATTATATCCGACCACAAACTGCGTGCGAAGCTCGCTTCCTGGGGTCAGGTTTACGACGAGATTCGTGATGACGAGGTTCGAAACATGGTTCTTGCTCAGGACCGAGTCGTACCCTATATGCTGCGGTGGCATATACCGCACAGCCGAGCGTTTGATCTCTGTTGCACTTGGGCGAATTGGCCGGTACCGACACGATCGATCGAGGAAGATCCCGGTGCAGTGTCGCGACTATTGTCCGATCCGGAATTCGAGGTTCTGCTCGATTTTAAGTATATCGATGTTGCCCATACAGCGCTCGAGTTTGAAACCGCGATCGAAGCGATGAATGAAATACTCGACGCGATTGACGCTTCTCTCGCTGAATGATCGTTAATAAGGCACGCTGAGCAATTCGATGGAAATAGACGGCTCATTCATTCTTGCGGTCCTACTTGGAATGGTGGTGCTACTTCTGTTTATCGTGTTTGGTATCGTCATTTTTCGAGCCGTTTTTCGACGGACAAGACAGAGCCCGCCTTTAATACCGTCGCGTGACGGCCATTTTAAAGTTGTCGGAAAACGGGTTACTTGTTCCCACTGTGGAAATACGCGGTTCAAGTCGCAAGAAATATTGCTCAATACCTGGCTCCTTTCGCTCTTGCGTATCGATTGGCTGGACTCCAGCGCAACTGTTCTTTCTTGCGATAAATGCGGTCGGCTGAACTGGTTCGCGCAAGAAGAAGTCACCGACGATTGATCCATGAGCACGATCCTGAGCGCGATTCAAGCCGATATTACGATCCTTGCTGTGGATGCCATCGTCAACGCAGCAAATAGCTCCCTACTCGGTGGTGGTGGCGTAGACGGCGCGATTCACCGGGCCGCTGGCCCCGAACTTTTGCAGGAATGCAGGACGTTGGGCGGCTGCCATACCGGCCAAGCAAAACTCACCAAAGGATACAAGCTTCCAGCCCGCTTCATCATTCACGCTGTTGGTCCGATCTGGCGGGGTGGTACCGGCGGCGAAACCGTCCAACTCAGATCGTGCTATGAGTCCGCGCTGTCAATCGCCGTGGATCAAGGCGTTTCGACTATTGCATTTCCAGGCATCAGTACCGGAGTCTATGGATTCCCAATTACAACCGCCGCGCGCATTGCTGTGACAACGACCAGGGCTTTCGTGGATAGCGCTTCAACCGCTTTCTCCGAAGTGACGTTTTGCTGCTTTTCGCCGGATGACTTAGACGTTTACAATCATGTTTTACAGGAAGGCCAAACATGAAAGGCGCCCCACCGCGTATATTGATGAGTGCATTACATTGCAACATCATCATTGAATGCTATCGTATTGCGAGTTTCCCGGAGTTCTGGCACATGGAGTACGCTCAATGAAAAATCGATTTTTTGTGATGGCTGCGATAGTTGCGTCCTCGTTTGTTCCGCCTGCGTACGCGCATCACGGTCTTGATTTTGTCATTGTGGAAACAGTGCATTTACCGCTGAAGGGTGCGGGTTACGCAATCGCGCGTCTGGATTACATCTCGGAGGAGGAATACGAACTGGAGTTTGAGCCGTCGATCCTCTACGGCGCGACCGATTGGTTCGCGATCGAACTGCATGCTCACTTTGAAAAGGAGGAAGGCGAGTCGACGAAATACGAATCACTTGCTCCCGCGATGCGTATTCGCCTGACTCCGAGAGCGCAATCGTTCTCAGTGGGTTTGTCTGTTGAGGTTGAGTTCGCTCACGACAGCGCCGAAGACGATGTGTTTGCACTGAACGCGATTGTTGGTTACGAATTGTCCGGCTGGATGTTCGCCGCCAACCTATTACACGAAAAACCGTCCCACTCATCGGGTGAATGGGCTTATGCGGCTGGAATTCGACACGCATATAACGAGAATCATGGATTCGGGCTTGAGCTCAATGGGTCGTTCGAAAACAGCGACTCGTCCGAAATACTGCTTGGCTACTACGGCGAGTTGTCGAAACAGTTTTCCATTAATGCCGGTTTCGGTACCGGGCTGGGCGATGGGCCGGACTGGTCGGTACGCACAGCATTTATTTGGAATTTCAGATAAGGCACTTTCGTGATTTCGCCGCACTAGCTGGATGATTCGGACTGCGAGCTAATGTCAGAGCCGAAGTACATCGTAACGGACGCAAACTCCCTGTCCTGGCAGGAACTGGACAAGTATTCTGGCGTGGAGATCAAATCTCTCGGTACCGCCAACGGCCAGACAATGGAGCTCTTTCGCTTCGCTCCAAATACGTCTTTTCCGTATCATGTGCATGCAGGCCCGGAGTTCGTTTATTTATTGGAGGGGCGGGCGAGACTGAGCGGCCAATGGCTGGAACCAGGTTGGTCAAGTATCGGGGAAGCTGGCACTGTGGACAGCGATTTTCTTAGTGGAGACGAGGGTTGCATATTACTGGCCGTGTATACAAAGCACTCGTAGCCACATTGCTTATGGTTTTTGCTCCGGCGATATCTGTCTGCGCCGAAGGCGAGACGACATTTGTGCGGGTGGCGGAGGACGATCAGAACCAGCCGCTGGCATTACAGATCGCCATAGCAAGCTATGCCCCAAAGTCTGGTGGTAGTCGTGTCGATCTTATTAGCGCCATTCATATTGGTGATCGTGAATATTACGAAGAATTAAATAATCGGTTCCACAGCTATGATGCGTTGCTCTACGAACTGGTCGCACCCAGGGACGCTGTTGTATCCCGGCCTGACTCGGAACGACGTGGCGTGATCTCAAGTACGCAGATTATGATGAAAAATATGCTGGAACTTAGCTTCCAGCTCGACGAAATCAATTATGACGCGGGCAATTTCGTACACGCGGACCTCACTCCTGCCGAATTGTCACAAAGCATGGACGAGCGCGGTGAGTCTCTTTACGTGTATTTCTGGCGGCTCTTTTACGCGTCAATTAATCAATACGCCAAGGATCCGCTTGGCCTAAATGACATGCAGATGCTCTCGGCGGTGCTTTCGAACGATTCCGATAATTCATTCAAGATCATGCTTGCTTATGAAATGACCGACCTGGACACCCTTCGAGATATCCTCGGCGACGACGCCGATTCCGCGGTTATCGGCGCACGCAATCAGCGCGCCATCGACGTGTTAAGAGCCCAGTTGGATGCGGGCGCGAAACGAATCGCAATTTTTTACGGCGTTGCACACATGCCGGATATGGAAAGACGGATGGTCGATCAGCTCGATCTGGTCTATTTAGACACTACGTGGGTTGACGCTTGGCGTCTCGACACTAGCACCGATAGATAATCCTTCATTTTTCAGGTCTTCCATCGTCGCCTCGATTGCCTTGCGCAATCGAGGCACCATGTAGTCGACATCCTGTTTCGTCATTGTCAACGGCGGTGACATGATGTTCAGATCCGCGGCCGGCCGGACGATTACGCCCAACTCTTCGCAGTAATTCGAAATCCGCTTTCCGATATCGACTTCGGGCGGGAAAAATTCCTTGGTTTCTTTGTTCATCACATTGACGACACACATCATGAACAGTCGACCGCGAATGTCGCCAACAATCGGCAATTCCAGCAACGTCTTCAATTGTTCTTCAAAATAGGCACCCACGTCTCTGACGTTGTCGAATATCTTCTCACGCTCCATGATTTCGATATTCTTTAGCGCCGCGGCACAACTGACCGGATGCCCGGAGTAGGTATAGCCGCCTGTAAACCAGCGATCTCTGTCGTTTTTAAGCACTTCGTAAATGCGGTCGGAAAATATTGCGGCACCCAAAGGAAGATAGGCCGACGTCAGCCCTTTGGCGCAACAGATAATGTCGGGCTGAACATCGAACATGTCCTTGGAGACGAACCAGTGGCCGAGTCGGCCGAATGCTGTAACCACTTCGTCTGCAACATAAATAATGTCGTATTTCTGACAGAGCTCCCAGGTACGCCGGTTATAGCCTTCAGGCGGCACGATGACGCCGCCGGATCCTAAAATGGGTTCGGCGTAGAACGCCGCAATGTTGTCTGCACCGAGCTCGAGTATTTTCTGCTCCATTTCGTCAACGAGGAAGTCGCAGAACTGTGCCTCGTCCATGTCATCCGGTGCCCGGTAAAAGTTCGGGCTCGTCAGATGGTGGATAATGTCCTCGATATAATTGAAGTCCGGCATTCGGTCACCCGCCTTGCCTGACAAGGACGCGGCAAGGTATGTGGTGCCGTGATACGCGTCATGGCGACACAATATGTGTTTCTTTTGCTTT
>Ga0255049_10000861_pt1 | contig 17824 bp, 16 predicted proteins | sample JV7_2_3_MG_FD_183615 | JGI IMG/M metagenome (GOLD analysis project Ga0255049, IMG submission 183615) | Seawater microbial communities from Jervis Inlet, British Columbia, Canada - JV7_2_3 | ecosystem: Environmental > Aquatic > Marine > Inlet | place: Canada: British Columbia | collected 2016-10-06
AGGATAACGGCGACGAGTAGTTCGAACGGACTGTCGTAATGAAGCTCGGTATCCGGATTCGGGTCAAGCTCGCGCAACTTTGCGTAGATCGCCGCGCGCTTTTCGCTATTCATTGTTGCGACCGGCCCAGGCTTCGCGACCTGGTCGTGCCACGCGAGATGCGGCGTCTGCGGTCGACATAATTCTTCAGCGCCACCGCGAGTGCAAGGCTGAAAAAGGCGCCGGGCGGGAGGATTGCGAGGAGTAGCCCGCTATCGGCAAATGAGAATCCATCGAAATGCTCTCCACCGGTAATCATGTCAAGGCGTGACAATATGGTTGCCTGACCGACAAGCTCACGAAACGCACCGATGGCCATGAGGAGCATCGCAAAACCGGCGCCCATACCAATTCCATCGGCGATGCTCGCGCCAATCGAATTTCGCGATGCGAATACTTCGGCGCGCGCGACGATAGCGCAGTTGGTCACGATGAGCGGAATGAAGATGCCCAGAGAGCGATCGAGCGTCGGAAACCAGGCTTTGAAAATCAGCTCGATACAGGTGACCAGGCTGGCTATGATCAGCACATAGATCGGAATGCGAATTTCCTGACGTATCCAGCGTCGTGTTGCCGATACGAGAGCATTGGAACACGTCAATACGATTAACGTGGCAGCCCCTAGTCCCAGGCCATTGACAAACGTTGTAGTAACGGCCAGCAAAGGGCACAGGCCGAGTAATTGCACCAGCCCGGGGTTGTCTCTCCACAGACCGCTTTGGAGTCGCTCGATGAAGCCGCCCGATGTCATTCGCCTTCCCCGGATGCTTCAAGCGAAAAAATTTCATCGCGATGACTATCGAAGTACAACAACGTATCGCGAATCGCATGGACTACTGCGCGCGGCGTGACAGATGCACCCGTGAGTTGATCGAAATCACCACCATCGTCCCTGATTGCCCAGGCCGTGACTTTCGGGTCGCCCAGAGAACGTCCGTCGAACTGAAATATCCAGTCTGTTCGCGAAGACTCAATTTTATCGCCAAGTCCCGGCGTCTCACGGTGCTCGAGAATTCGTACACCGGTCACCGTGCCGTCGAAACCGATACCAACGAGTATCCGGATTGGCCCCGAAAACCCGTCACGTGCGGTGACCGCGAACAGTGCCGCGACCGGCGCCTGTTCTGCGAAAACGCGATAGACGATCGCAGCATCATTGCCTGGCAGCTCATGAGGTGGTTGCACAACCAGGCGCGACTCGCTGACGCTGCTGTCATAGAACACACCCGCAAGGGCTGGTTGCAGGGCCTTCTCCAGCAGCGCTTTCTGATTGGCGGCGATGCGCTCTTCGGTCAGCTGATAGGTCGCGGCAACAAGCGCAGTACAGATCGCGGCGATTGCGGCCAGCGTCAATCCCGTCTTGATGACTGTTCGATCGCTCATTGCCTGTCACCACGACGCACATGACCGACAATGTGCGGCCGCGTGATGATGTCGATCGCTGGTGTCGCCATGTTCATTATCAATACGGCAAACGCCACGCCATCGGCATACGAACCCCATTTGCGAATCGCGAAAATAAGAAAGCCGATGCCGCAGCCGTAGATGAAACGACCTTTCGGGCTCGTCGCAGCCGACACTGGATCGGTAGCGATAAAGAAGGCGCACAAAACGGTCGCACCCGAAAACAAGTGAAAGCCCGGGCTGGCGTTTGCTCCTGGCTCGATGATGTACATCAGACCCGCCGGCAGCAACAGGCCAGCGAATACGCCTGCCGGAATCTGCCAGCGTATTATCTTCTTGATGAGCAGCCAGAAGCCGCCGAAGGCAAAGAAATTGCCGATCCATTCCCACCCGCGGCCGCCAAAGTCACCCATCATCGGGTTGGTGCGAACCTCGGCATAGGTCCGCATGTTACGCAGGCCGGATTGCATCGCATCAAGCGGTGTCGCGCGGCTGATTGCGTCAAACGACAGCGCGTCGGGCAATGAGCCGGTCAACGTGTACTGGACCGTCTGCAGAATCGTAAGATCGATGTAGTCGATATCGCCCATGCGCGGCGCGACCCAGAGGTTCATCTCCATTGGAAATGCGATCAGGATCACGACATAACCGGCCATAGCCGGATTGAAGACGTTAAAGCCGAGCCCGCCGTACAGGTGTTTGGCAACAACAACGGCAAACAGCGAGCCGGTGGCGGTTACCCACCACGGCGTCAACGATGGCAGCGCAAATGCGAGCAATGCTGCGGTGACGAGGGCGCTGTAGTCGGCAAGGGCCGCCTCGCCACTACGGCCACGAGCCCGCATCATCATGGCCTCGCCACCGACACAGAACCCCGCTGCCACGAGCAGGTTGAACAGGAATCCCGGTCCGAAGTACCAGACATGTGCGAGCGCCGCTGGAATCAGAGCGGCGAGCACCTGCAGCATCATCGAAGCAACGTCGGCTTTGGGCGTGAGGAAAGGCGCTTCTCGTCTGGCAAATTCCACGATCAGTCCTCGTCCTGTTCCTGCTTTCGCCGAAGTATTTCGGCGATCGCTTCCGGTCCGGCCTTCCTGGCCGCCTGCTTTTGTTGCGCGAGTTGTTCGTCACGCGTTTGTTGTTCCAGCTCCAGCCGCTCATTACGTGCCTCAAAACGCACCCGTGCGCGTTCTGCACGCGCTTTTTCGTCAGCCAGCTCGCGAATGCGGGCTTTGGCCATTCGAAAATCTGCCGTCAGTGGAATATGGCTTGGGCATACGAGGTCGCAGCAGCCGCACTCGATGCAGTCGGTCAGGCCGAAGAGCCGCATCTTCGCTTCATTGTCGGCACAGGCATACCAGAAGAGCTGCTGCGGCAGCAGCTGCACCGGGCAAACTGCGGCGCAGTCGCCGCAACGGATGCACGGTAGTTCGGCTCCCACGGCAGGGGATTCTGAGAGCGCCAGAATACAGTTGGTCGCCTTGACCAGTGGCACCCGGTCCGAGCTGACTGATTTGCCGGTCATGGGCCCGCCGATTATCAGTTGCGTGGCGCGGTCCGTGTAACCGCCGGCGAAACTAATGATGTCGGCGACCGTGGTACCAAGGCGTGCCTCGACATTCATTGGCTGTGCTACACCATCGCCAGTCACAGTTGTAACCCGCGAGATCAACGGCTCGTTGTGGCTTACCCATTTGTGAATCGCGGCGGCGGTGCCTACGTTTTGCACGAGGCAGCCAACGTCCGTCGGCAAGCCGCCGGAGGGCACCTCGCGGTTGGTGACAAGCTGTACGAGTTGATCCTCGCCACCCGATGGGTAAATCGTCGGTACCAGCTTGAGGACCAGGCGTGCGTCGCCAACTTCGCCCAGTACCTCGCCGAGGCGGCGAATCGCTTCGGGCTTGTCGCTTTCAACAACAATGTAAGCAACCTCGAGTTCGAGGGCGTGCAACAGTATTTGTGTGCCACCAATGACTTCGTGCGCATACTCACGCATTAGGACGTCGTCACAGCTGATGTACGGCTCGCACTCGACCCCGTTCAGAATCAGGAATTCGAGATCGCAGGTGATTGCCTGCATCAGTTTTTGTGCCGTCGGAAACACCGCGCCGCCCAATCCGACAATGCCGCCTTGCAAAATTTTCGTCAGCAAAACGTCTGCGGGCAGAATGTCGTACGAAGGCAAGGATTCGGCCGTTTCGATTGCGTGATCTTTGCCGTCGCATTCGATGACAATGCAGGGTGCGTTGTCGCCGTAACGGCGGGCAACGGGCCAGGGCTCGATCGCAACTACCTTGCCCGATGATGAAGCGTGCACTGGTGCGCTGAGGGAGCCGTCGGACTCCGCGATCAGCTGCCCCTTGAGGACGTGCTCTCCGATACTGACGATCGGTTGTGCCGGATCGCCGGCATGTTGCGTGATAGGTAGTACGAGCTGCGAAGGAATCGGCACTTGCTGAATGGGCTCTGCCGTCGACACTTTCTTGTGGGCCTGCAAGCGCAACCCACCATGCAGTGTTCCGAGATCATAAGTTGGCGCGCTCACGACGGACTTCGCATGCTGATACAGTCGACCGGGCATGGCGCGATGCAAAGTTCGCAACCCGTGCATTCAGTCTCGATGATCGTATGCATCAGCTGGTGCGCGCCAACGATGGCATCCACCGGACACGCGCTGCGGCAATGCGTGCAGCCGATGCAAAGCGCCTCGTTGATGACGGCAACCGCCCCCACGTGTGCAGGCTGCTCTGCCAGCGGTAACGGCTCCTTACCGAGCAGGGAAGCAAGCCGGCGTAGCGTGTCATCGCCGCCTGGCGGACACAGGTTGATGTCTGCATCACCGTCAACGATAGCCTGGGCATAGGGCCTGCAGCCCGCATACCCACATTGTGCGCATTGCGTCTGCGGCAGCAATTCATTGACCTGGTCTACGAGAATTCCGGAGTCGGCTGGTAGCGTGCGCGACGCAAAACTCAACGCAAGCCCGGCAATTAGCGCGATCACGGCGATGGTGAAAATAGCCGTCCACATAGAGCCCATTACGGCCGGGCCATGCCCGAGAAACCCATGAATGCCAGGGACATTATTCCAGCAGTCATCAACGCGATAGCAGTGCCACGAAATGGTGCAGGAATGTCAGCGGCATCCAGGCGCTCGCGAATAGTCGCGAACATGACCAGCACGAGCGCGAATCCTGCCGATGCGCCGAAGCCGAAGAACACGGATTGCACGAAACCTTTTGACTGCTGCACATTGAGTAGTGCAACGCCAAGCACGGCGCAATTCGTTGCTATCAGCGGTATGAAAATGCCCAGCACCTGGTTCAGCAGTGGGCTCAGGCGCCGCACCATGATTTCCGTGAACTGTACGCTTGCCGCAATCACGAGTATGAAGCTGATCGTGCGCAGGTACTCGAGATCCAGCGGAATAAGCACATACTGATGTAGCAGGTATGCCGTTGCCGATGACAGGGTCAGCACGAATGCGGTCGCGAGTGACATGCCCGTCGCCGCCTCGAGGTTTCGAGACACGCCCATGAACGGGCACAGGCCCAGAAAGCGCACCAGCACAAAGTTGTTGACGAGGACGGTGCCAACAAGAATGACGATGAGTTCTGTCATGGTCTGTCCGAGCTACTTGGTCGTTTCCTTTGACTGTTCAAGCATGTCGTTTACCTGCTGCGGTTCGACACGCGTCAAAAGCGGTTCGAACTTGTTTATCGTTGCGCCGAGCATTGGTTCTGCTGCAGAGTCCCAACGCCATTCATCTTCACTAAAAAAATCACGTGCTTTGTCGGCTACGACGGGAATCACTGGTGTCAGATAAATCATCAGGCTGCGGAACATGTTCAGGCCCTGAGTGCAGACGGCCTGTACGTCGTCCTGTTGTTCGTCATCCTTGATCATGACCCAGGGTTTCTTGTCATCGATGTAACGATTGGCTGCATCGGCGAGACCCATGACCAGGCGCATCGCCTTTGAGTATTCGCGGTTCTCGAAGTGTCCGGCAATTTTCTCTGCGGCATCGGTGACCTCGGCGAACAATCCGGGCTCAGGTAGTGCGTCACTCAGTTTGCCGTCAAAGCGCTTGCTGATGAATCCGGCGCAACGGCTGGCGATGTTGACCAGTTTGCCAACGAGATCGGAATTCACGCGTGCCGTGAAGTCTTCGAGATTGAGATCGATATCTTCGATCGTTGGGCCGAGCTTCGCCGCGTAGTAGTAGCGCAGGTACGACGGGTTCAGGTTGTCAAGAAACGTACGTGCATTGATAAACGTGCCACGCGACTTGGACATCTTTTTTCCGTTGACAGTCAGGAATCCGTGTGCAAAGACACTCGTCGGCATACGAAAACCCGCACCCTGTAAAACAGCAGGCCAGAACAAGGTGTGAAAATACATGATGTCCTTGCCAATGAAGTGGTACACCTCGGTGTCGTGTCCCGGGCGCCAGTATTCGTCAAAGTCGAGGTCATCACGGCGCTCACACAGGTGCTTGAAGCTTGCCGGGTAACCGACCGGCGCATCGAGCCAGACATAGAAGTATTTGTCTTCGGTGCCTGGAATACGGAAGCCGAAATAGGGTGCATCGCGAGAAATATCCCAGTCCCGCAGCCCGGCATCGAACCACTCATCGAGCTTGGCGAGAACATTCTTGTCGAGCGTCGCCTGCTTCATCCAGTCGCGCAGGCGCTGCTCATACTCGCTGAGCTTGAAGAAGTAGTGCTCCGATTCACGCTTGACCGGTGCCGTACCAGACAACACCGAGACGGGATCAATCAGGTCAGCCGGCGTATAAGTCGCGCCGCAGACTTCGCATGCATCGCCATATTGATCCACGCTCTTGCATCGCGGGCAGGTGCCGCGGACGAAGCGGTCCGGCAGAAACATGCCTTCCTTTTCATCGTAGGCCTGTTCGATGGTCTTTGTGTAGATATCGCCGGTCGCGCGCAGTGCTTTGAACATTTCGACCGTCAACGCCTCATTTTCGGGCGAATGGGTCGTGTGGTAATTATCGAAATCGACGCCGAAGTCGGTGAAGTCCTGTACAAACTCCTTGCTGATGGTCGTTGTCAGTTCTTCGGGCGAAATGCCGAGCTCGCGCGCTTTGAGCATGATCGGCGTGCCGTGAGAGTCGCTCGCGCACACGTAGGTGCACTTGTGGCCGCGCAGTTTCTGAAAGCGGACCCAGATATCAGTCTGCAGATACTCGACGAGGTGACCCATGTGGATCGAGCCGTTGGCATACGGCAGGGCACTCGTAACGAGGATTTTTCTTGTTTTTTCAGCCATTCGTGGCGGTCAGAGACACCGTGGGATCGAGGGCCGCGATTATGCCACGTGTGATGCGCGGCGCGGCGCCTAATTGCTGTTCTAGCCTTCGTTCCTGAGTCGTTCGAACTTGGACTTGTTGTTCGCCTGCTGATATGCCTCGTGGCCCGAAACGAAAGCTTTCTCGACGAGTTCCATCAGGGCTGCATCCATCGTCTTCATGCCCTGATTGCCACCCGACTGCATGGCCGTTTCGAGTTGGTCGAGTTTGCCTTGCCGAATCAGGTTGGCGACGGCGGACGTGTTGATCAGGACCTCGAGTGCTGCGATTCGTCCCTTCTTGTGCTTGGTCGGCAGCAGTTGCTGCGACACGACACCGCGCAGGGAGGTGGAGATCATCGTTCGAATGTGGTCTTGCTTGTTAGCCGGGAACGAATTAATAATCCTGTCCACAGTCTGGGCGGCACCGTTGGTGTGCAAAGTACCCATTACCAAAATACCCATTTCGGCGGCGGTAACAGCAATACTGATTGTTTCGAGGTCACGCATTTCGCCGACAAGGATGACGTCAGGGTCTTCGCGCAATGCCGAGCGCAGGGCTTCGGCGAACGATCCGCTGTGCAGGCCAATCTCGCGTTGGCTGATCAGGCACTGTTTGGTCTGGTGCACGAACTCGATCGGGTCTTCGATCGTCAGGACGTGGCCCTTCATGCTGTTGTTGATCGCATCTATCATCGCGGCGAGCGTGGTCGACTTGCCGGAGCCGGTCTTGCCGGTCACCAGGATCATGCCAGACGTCTGTTTGCACAGGTCGTGGATGATGCTCGGCATGTCCAGTTGTTCGAGTGTCAGCGGCGTCGACGGAATTGCTCGGAAGATGGCGCCAATACCATTTAAATGCCGGAATACGTTGACGCGAAAGCGGGACACATCCGGAATATCGTAAGCGAAGTCGGCAGCCTCATCCTTTTCGAAAGCGCGCTGCGTCGTGGCATCCATAATCTCGAAAACGGCTTCTTCAACCGTTTCGGTCGAAAGTTTTTCTTCCAGCAGTGTCCCCAGTTCACCATGGACTCGCGCCCGGACCGGGTCGCCGGAAACAAAGTGCAAGTCGGAAGCATTTTTCTTCAGGGCTGCCTGCAGATATTGGTCAATCTTAGCCATTCGATAGTTTCTCGTTAGCACCTGCGTCGATCGTCGGAACAATCGACGTATCGGTTACAAACCGCGTGAATTTTCGTTTGTCATTGGCGACCCGGTATGCATCATCCGGGTCGATCTGCTTGGCGTTGATTGCCTCGAGCAGCGCAGAATCCATCAATTGCATTCCAAGGTCTTTGCCGGTCTGCAGCTGCGACGGAATCTGGTGCGTCTGATCGGTCGTGATCAGTTTCGCGATCGCGCGCGTATTGACGAGGATTTCGAGTACCGCACGACGACCGCGGCCGTCCGGTGTTCTGCATAGCACCTGTGTCACCACCGCCTTGAGGCTCATCGACAAAAACGCCTTTGTCTGCTCGCGCAACTCGCCTGGCAGCGCATCGATAACCCGGTCGATGGTCTTGACTGCACCGGTCGTATGCAAGGTGCCGAGAACCAGGTGACCCGTTTCGGCGGCCGTCATTGCCATCGAAATCGTCTCGGCATCGCGTAACTCGCCAACGAGAATCACATCGGGGTCCTCGCGCATCGCGGAACGAACACCGTCGGCGAAGGACGTCAGGTGGGTACCAAGCTCGCGCTGGATGACCTGACACTTCCGGCTTGGGTGTACGAATTCGATGGGGTCTTCGAGGCTGATGATATTGAGGCTGCGGGTCTGGTTGAGGTGGTTGATCATTGCCGCGAGCGTTGTCGACTTGCCCGTTCCGGTCGATCCGGTGACCAGCACCATGCCCTGATGGTAGTCGCAGAAATCAGTCAGAATCGGCGGCACATCGAGTTGTTCGAGCGTGGGTACGTCGTCCGGAATATAGCGGAAAACAGCACCGTAGCCGGAGACCTTGCGAAACACGTTGACGCGATAACGGCCGCCTTCTTCGGAGACATAGGAAAAATCGAGATCGTGGCCGGCCTGGAGCTTCTCCTGCTGATTGCTGGTCAGGATTTCGAGGACATAGCTTTCGAGTTCGGAGTCCGATAATTCACGAAATTTGATCGGCATCAGGTCGCCGTTCATGCGCAGCATTGGCGGCACGCCCACGGCCAGGTGCACGTCAGAACACCCTTGTGCGAGACCGAGCTTTAAGAATGCGTCAATTCGAGCCATTTCGGCTGAAACTCCAATAAATCAGGGATTTGCGTCTATCCTAGGCGGAAATTATGTCGCATGCCAGAGCGACATCACACTTTTGAGAATTGCAGTTCGCCTATAACGTCAGTGTGTCGAGTGCCCCGTTCAGTTCGTCCATGGACTGGAAGCGCTTGGTCTTGTCGACTGACATGGCCTTGGAAATAATCGCCGCGTACTCGTCGGGGATGTCCGGGTTGACATCCTGGCATCCCTTGGCCTTGCCCTGCACGTGCTGGTACATGACGGACATGTGATCGCCGCGGCTATACGGTGGTATGCCGGTCGTCATCTCGTACATGATGACGCCGATGCTGTATACGTCGGCCGTTTCATCCACCTTCTTGCCGAGAATCTGTTCGGGCGCCATGTATTTCGGCGAACCAATGACGTAGCCCGTCTTGGTTAGCTGCGTATCGCCACTCGATGCGGCTGCAGCAACACCAAAGTCCACGATCTTCAGCAGGCCCTCCTCGTTGACCAGTATGTTCGCCGGCTTGAGATCGCGGTGAATGACGCCTGCCTGATGCGCGACCGTCATGCCCGTGGCCATGTCGCGAGAGAACTGCAGTGCCTTGTCCATGGCCATCGGTTTGTTGTTCGGAATTTCGCCGCTCAAAGTATGTGATGGAAAATATTCCATCGATATCGCGTAACTGCCTTGCAGGTTCAGGAAGTCATAGATTCGAATGACGTTGCGATGCGTAATTTTTCGCGAGTACCGCAGTTCGTGAACGAAGCGTTTCATCATCTCTTCATCTGACGATACGTTCGGGTTCAAGAACTTGAGGATCAGGCGCTCGTCGACAACCTCATCCTGCATCAGTAGCACGGTACCGAAAGCGCCTTTGCCGATTTTCTCGATGTACTTGTAACGGCCCTCGATGACATCGCCCGGATTGAGTTTGGTGATATCGAGTCCGGTCACTGTGGCCGCAGCAGGAGAATCGGGCGTCGCCGCCGCCTCCAGGGGTGCAGCTGCCGTTTTCGCCTTGGCCGCCTGATCGAGCATCTTGCTGAGATCTTCGTCGTCGAGTAGCAGGGTCTTCGTGTGCTCGCCAATTTTCTTGGCGCGCTCGTTTTCCGCAAGCACTGTCGCGGAGAATCGTGCGTCAAGATCCTTGAGGGCCTTGTCGGCACCGTTGATGATCGTTGGCTCATCGGTTTGCTTGATTTTCAACAACACACCGCGCACGGTTTCGACTTGTGATTCGTCTGCAAGCGTGGAAATCGCCCTGATGGCCTCTACCTGTACATCGCGCTCGGCATGGTTGAGCATGGGTACGATTTTGGTTATGTGCTGATGATCGCCGATCTTGGCCAGTGCCCGTATGACAACTGCGTCTGTTTTCGAATCCTGGCCGATCATGTCGAGCAATTTGGGCAAGGCTTTCGGGCTGCCGATTTTGGATAGAGCATCGACGGCGCGTTCGCGAACCCACCAGTCGGTATCGTCTGCGGCTGCTATGAGGTGATCGACAGCACGCTCATCTTTGGTGGCGTTGAGAATTTCAATCGCGGTACGGCGAATTTCCTCGTCGTCGTCCTTGATCAGCGAGACAACCGAATCGACAACCTTCGGGCCACCAATTTCGGCAAGCGCATCGCCTGCTCGTGAACGCACCCACCAGTCGTCATCCCTGAGCACGTTGAACAGTTGCTTGACCGAGTCAACACTGCCGATTTCGTTCAGAACTTCGACCGCGGAGCGGCGCGCATACTCCGATTCGTCCTTGAGCGCGTCAGCCAGGTACTTTACCGTGTCAGGGTGATTCAACTGGATCATCATTTCGACAGCTTTGTTCTGTACATCGATATCGGGGTCCTGCAATAGCCTGCTGACTGAGGCGATGTTGACGGCGTCGCCGCGTGTGGCCAGCGCGTTCAGTGCAGCGCTGCGGACCATTTTGTTCGTGTCCCTGAGCTGCATTTCAAGAGCCTGATTGATCTCGGGCTTGTTGAACTTGGTAATCAGGCTGATCAGATGCACCTTGATGACCGGATCGCGGCCACCGAGCCGCGACACCAGGTCCGGCACCATTTCCGGGCGAAGCGTTTCCTCAATAATCCTGAATAGCGCTGCCGACTCTTTCGGGTCCGACTCGTAGGCTCGCTGCAGCAACTGGTGAACACTGAGGTCCTGCTTGTGAACGCGCAGGACTTCGATCAGGGCGGGTTTGGAAACCTCGGGGTCGTCGAAGAAGTCGAGCAGGTTATTGGCGTTGTAACTGGTGCTGCTGGACAGGGCCCAGGATGTACCGGAAACGACTCGCTCATTGCCGTCAGCAAGGCCCTCCTTGTAAAGTTCGAGCGACTTGTCGCTGACCAGGCTGGCGAGGATATCCACGAAAATCATCGTGTGTGACTTGTCCGATAGCGCCAGTGCGTCAATAGCCTTGGGGATGACCTTTGGGCCGATCTTCTTGATGCGATTAACAAGCCGCTTGGCTGCCGGTGAATCCGGCTTTTGCTCGGCGACGAGCTGGTTGACCAACTGGTCCGCGCGAAATCCGCCCAGCAGGCTCATTGGTGCACACCGGTGCCGGGGTTACCTGTCATGGGCATCCCTGCAGTCGAATTCCCTGAGCGTATCCTGTGATCAGTCAATCGTCGTTTCGCTGTAGACCAAGCGAAGCAAGGTTTGCGCCACTTTACAACGCATACTAAGCCTCTCAAATCCCCGATGCAGCTTTATACCACATCGCCCTTGCGACATTGCCCCACGAGCTATTGAAAACCAATGCTTGGTTCCCGCCGCAGCTTCGTTACAATGTGCGCGCGCAGGCCTCGGTCTCGAGGCGCACGCAATCAATTTTACCTAATACCCGGGGCGGAAATGTGACGCTGTCAACAGAATCTGATGTGAACAAATTCATGAAATCCATTGAGTTGCCGGGGATTGGCCACTCGATAGGCAAGGTCGCTCGCGTTGTCGGCGTGAGCCTTGAGGGTGGCTCGATCACGGCGCATATCGAACTTGGTTTCCCGGCCCAAAGCCGCTTTGACGAGTATCGCTCTTATATCAGCGCCGCCGTTAGCGCAGAAACAGGCTGTGAGGACGTCAATATCGAGCTAAGCACGAAGATTGTCGCCCATGGCGTGCAACGCAATCTCAAGCCGCTACCCAACGTGCGCAATATTATTGCGATTGCCTCCGGAAAGGGTGGCGTGGGCAAATCGACCATGGCTGTGAATATCGCGCTCGCGCTGGCGGGCGATGGTGCATCGGTCGGACTTCTCGACGCTGACATTTATGGCCCGAGCCAGCCGCAAATGGTCGGCCTGGCTGGCAAGCAACCCGAAAGCGAAGACGGCATGACCATGCGACCGCTTGAGGCGCATGGATTACAGGTCATGTCGATTGGATTTCTCGTCGACCCGGACCAGCCGATGATTTGGCGTGGACCGATGGTGACGTCGGCGCTGCAACAATTGCTCAACCAGACCACCTGGCAGGACATCGATTATATGATCGTCGACATGCCACCCGGTACGGGCGACATACAGCTGTCACTGTCACAACTGGTTCCAGTCAGTGGCGCGGTCATCGTGACCACACCGCAAGACATCGCGACGCTCGACGCCCGCAAGGGACTGGCGATGTTCCGTAAGGTGTCCGTGCCGGTGCTCGGTATCATAGAAAACATGAGCACGCACGTGTGCTCCGAGTGCGGCCACGAAGAACCCATTTTCGGCGCAGGTGGCGGCGACGAAATGGCGGCCGATTTTGCTGTCGAATTGCTTGGCAAGTTGCCGCTCGACGCAAAAATTCGCGAACAGACCGACAGTGGGACGCCCACAGTCATTGCGGACCCGGATTCGCCCGCTGCCGGCGCCTATCGCCACGCCGCACAGCGCATGGCCGCCGCCCAGGCAGCGCAAGGGCGTGACTACAGCACTAAATTCCCGAAGATCGTTATTGAGGAAAGTTGATGAGCATCAAGTCGGATCGCTGGATCCGTCGCATGGCTGATGAGTGTGGAATGATAGAGCCATTCGTATCCGGGCAGGTGCGCGAGAACGGCGAAAATAAGATTGTATCGTACGGGACCTCAAGCTACGGCTATGATGTGCGCTGTTCCGACGAGTTCAAGATTTTCACCAATATCAACTCCGCGATTGTCGATCCGAAGTGTTTCGATGCAACCAGTTTTGTTGATTTGCAGAGTGAGGTGTGCGTCATTCCGCCCAATTCGTTCGCGTTGGCGCGAACTGTGGAGTACTTCCGCATTCCGAGAAACATCCTCACGATCTGTCTCGGCAAGTCGACCTACGCGAGATGTGGCATTATCGTCAATGTGACGCCGCTGGAGCCCGAATGGGAAGGGCATGTCACTCTCGAGTTTTCGAACACGACACCGCTGCCGGCGAAGATATACGCAAACGAAGGGGTTGCCCAGATGCTGTTCCTCGAGTCGGACGAGGAGTGCGAGACCTCGTACAAGGATCGCGGTGGCAAGTACCAGGGCCAAAAAGGTGTCACACTGCCCAAAGCTTGAATTGCCGGCCGGAATCAGCGAGCAGGCGCCGGGACGAAAGGTTTTTTATGAGCAAAGATCAACACGGGTTCACCTTGATCGAACTGATGATCGTAGTCGCGATCATAGGGATTCTGGCTATGATCGCCATTCCCGCCTTCCAGAGTTACCTGATTCGCGCCCAGGTCGCCGAAGGCGTGAACATGACCGGCCCCCTCAAGATCGCCATGGTCGCGTACCACAATGATTTCGGTGTATTCCCGGCTGACAACGCCGCCGCGGCTTTGGAACTTCCCGCCGCTTATGCCGGCAAGTATGTCGCATCGATAGCGGTTGCTGACGACGTTATTTCAATTACCTATGGCAACGACGCAAACGCCCAGATAGACGGCCAGATTGTGACCGTGACAGCGTCTGCAACGGTTGGCAGCGTGAGTTGGGACTGCGAAAGCGGTGGATTTATCCTGGAACAATACCTGCCACCGTCCTGCAGATAGCATATCCAGCTCGATCGCTGACCGTGGGTTCTACCTCACAAGGTCTGTTTGCCCGCCACCGCGGCCGTAAAAACGACATCTGTCGAACTGTTCAAAGCGGTCTCTGCCGAGTCCTGCAGGATGCTAATGACGAACCCGACCGCAACGACCTGCATTGCGACGTCATTGGAAATGCCAAAAAGGCCGCAGCTTAGCGGGATCAGCAGTAACGATCCGCCGGCAACTCCGGACGCCCCGCAAGCCGACAAAGCCGCAACAATGCTGAGCAAGAGCGCCGTTGGCAGATCGACATTGATGCCCAGGGTATGAGCGGCGGCCAGTGTCAGCACCGTGATTGTAATTGCCGCTCCACCCATGTTGATTGTTGCACCGAGCGGGATAGAGACGGCGTACGTGTCTTTTTCCAGGTCGAGGCGCTCGCACAAGGCGAGATTGACGGGAATGTTCGCGGCCGAACTGCGCGTAAAAAAGGCGGTTACGCCGCTTTCTCTGAGCGCTGTGAATACGAGTGGATAAGGATTCCTTCGTGTCTTGATCCAGACGATCAGCGGATTAATCAGCAAGGCCATTATGAGCATGCTGCCAAGCAGAACTGACAGAATACGGACGTAGCCCCCCAGCACCGACAGACCGGATTCCGCGAGACTGCCTGCGACGAGCCCGAAGATGCCAATGGGCGCCAGGCGGATGACAAGGCGCACGATGTTCGTTACTGCATCGGCGCTATCTGCAAGCATCTGTCGGCTGGATTCCGCCGCGTGGTGCAAGAAGATACCCAGCAATACCCCCCAGACGAGAATGCCGATGAAATTGCCGGTCAATATCGCGTTAACCGGATTGTCGACCAGTTTGTGCAGTAAGCCGCCCAGGACTTCCGCAATGCCTTGCGGCGCAGAGGCATCAATATCCGCTATTTGCAGCGCCAGCGTAGTCGGAAACAGGCTGCTCATAGTGACTGCCAGCAACGCTGCAGCAACGGTGCCGATGAGATACATCGATACGATAGGTCGAATCTGTGATGTGTGACTGACGCGGCGGTTCGCGATTGCCGACGCAACCAGTAGCAGAACGAGCACGGGTGCCACGGCTTTGAGAGCGGAGACGAACAAATTACCGAGCAGCATCGAGGCTTTCGCAGTACTCGGTGAGATTAGCGCCAGGCCGACCGCGGCGACAATGCCGACCCCGATTTGCAGCACGAGACTGCCCGTCATTATTCTGGTTAGAAGTTTGATATCTCTGGCTCCTCCAGCAATGCCCCATCAAGCCAGGCAGTTCCGTCTTTGAACTCGAGTCTACCCTGACTGAACCAATTTGCGGCCATTGGATATATTTCGTGCTCGACAGCTTGCACGCGCGCGCAGAGTTCGTCAGCGGTCTCATTCGGATCGACCGCGAGTTTGCCCTGCAGAATACAGGGTCCACCATCAAGTTCTTCAGTGACAAAATGTACAGTGCTGCCATGCCAGGACTCGCCGGCGTCCAGCACGCGCTGGTGCGTATCAAGTCCCGGGTAATCCGGCAGCAGTGCAGGGTGAATATTGAGGATACGTCCTGCGTAGTGGCCGACGAACCATGGACTCAGGATGCGCATGAAGCCCGCGAGCACGAGCAAGTCGGGTTGAAATTCATCCAGTTTTGCGGCGACTGCACGGTCATAGTCCTGCCGGTTCGCGTACTGGCCGTGCTCGATACACACGGTGGCGATTTCGGCCTTCTCGGCTCGAACCAGTCCAATTGCATCAGGCTTGTTGCTGAACACAACTGCCAGGTCGAGGCCGATGTCGCCAGTGGCGGCGCGATCGATAAATGACTGCAGATTAGTACCCGATCCGGAAATCAGGATCGCCGTCCTGCACCGCTTACCGTTCAAAGGAATTGAACCGGGCCTGCTTCCTCGGCAACTCGCCCGATTTGCCAGGCCGTCTCGCCAAGCCCGGCCAGCGCCGACAGTGCCGTTGCGAGGTCAGAATCATCGACCGCAACGATCATGCCGACACCGCAATTAAAAGTGCGGCGCATTTCATCCTCGGAAATGTTGCCGGCATTCGCCAGCCAGTCGAAAACCGGTCCCTGTTGCCAACTGCCGGTATCCACAATTGCGTGGACCTTATCCGGAAGTACACGTGGCAAATTCTCGCTGATTCCGCCACCTGTGATGTGTGTCAGCCCTTTGACGGTTACTTTTTGCATGAGCGCGAGTATCGACTTTACGTAAATACGCGTCGGTTCGAGCAGCGCCTCTTGCGCATCCCGGCCATCGATATCTGTATCAGCGGCAATCTCCAGCACTTTTCGGATCAGTGAAAAACCGTTGGAGTGCGGGCCACTCGACGCGATTCCGATCAGCGCGTCGCCTGCGGCAATCGCTCCACCGTCGATCATCTCGTCTCGCTCGACAGCACCGACGCAAAAGCCCGCCAGGTCATACTCGCCGTGCGCATACATGTCGGGCATCTCGGCTGTTTCGCCACCGATCAGCGCGGCGCCAGCCTGGTGGCAGCCCTCGGCAATGCCACCGATAACACTGCTCGCGACATCGATGTCCAGCTGGCCGCAAGCGAAATAATCGAGAAAGAACAATGGCTCAGCGCCCTGCACGAGCACATCGTTAACGCACATTGCGACCAGATCGATGCCAATCGTGTCGTGCCGGTTCAGGTGCTGTGCCAGCATCAGCTTGGTGCCGACACCATCAGTGCCGGAAACCAGCACGGGTTCGCGATACTTGCCGGGCGGTAGCGCGAAAAGACCGCCAAAGCCGCCGAGGCCAGCGAGGACCTCAGGACGCCGCGTGCGTTTGACGAGCGGTTTGATACGATCGACGAGAGCGTTGCCGGCGTCGATATCAACTCCGGCATCCTTATAGGTTAGTGGCTTCATCGGCGATATAATAGTGCTTGGGCATCCATGGGGAAACCACCCTTGTTGAAATCTCTTTGGACGATGCTGCTCTTGGCCATCGTCATATCGCCTGTATGGGCTGTCGAAGTAACGTCGTTGTACACGGCGCAGGTCCTCCTCGATCAAGAGGAGGACGATCCACGCGCGCGCGCCTATGAGATGGCGCTGGCGGATGTATTGCTGCGCGTGTCGGGATCGGAGCTGAGCGCGGACAGCGAAATGATCGAGTTGCTGTTTCCAAATCCCGCGTCCTATGTCGTGCAATTCCGGGCCGGCGCAGATGACACATTGTGGGTGTCGTTTGACGGCGATGCCATTGAAAATGCGCTGCGCCAGGCGGGTAAAACGATATGGGGCAGCGACCGGCCGTTGACATTGATCTGGCTGGCCGTCGACTGGGGGCAGGGCGAGCGCGAGATAATCTCTGCCGATGATCCCGCGCGCAGCCGCGATGAGGCTCGTTCCATTGATCGCAATCGTCTTCTGCGGCAGCGCGTGCTCGACATTGCAGAGCGGCGCGGCTTGCCAGTCGTATTTCCGCTGATGGACACGATGGATCTGCAAAGCCTTAGTTTCAGCGACATCTGGGGCGGTTTCGACGAAGCGCTGATAGCGGCATCCGAGCGCTATACGGCCAATTCTGTCCTGGTTGGACGCATCCGGCCGGCATCCGGCCAGCGCAATCGCTGGAGCTACTATTTCGGCGGAGAGGAGCGTACCTGGAGCGGTGAGCCGGAGCTTGTCATCGGCCTGGTCGCTGACCTACTGGCCGCCGAATTCGCGATCAGCGGCAACGCAAGACTCGAGACTATTGATCTGACGATCGCCGGAATCGACTCGGTCGAGGCTTATGGAGCGGTGCAAAATCTGTTGTCAGAAATGACCCTGATCCAGGCTTTTTCGATCGCCGAGGTGGAAGGCGACCGAATCCGTTATCGTGTC
>Ga0255049_10000863_pt1 | contig 17817 bp, 15 predicted proteins | sample JV7_2_3_MG_FD_183615 | JGI IMG/M metagenome (GOLD analysis project Ga0255049, IMG submission 183615) | Seawater microbial communities from Jervis Inlet, British Columbia, Canada - JV7_2_3 | ecosystem: Environmental > Aquatic > Marine > Inlet | place: Canada: British Columbia | collected 2016-10-06
TTGGGCCCTGCCTGAAGAGCCGCAACGAGTATCGATCGATGGGCCATTCAACATCCTGATTACCGGAATTGGCGGCACCGGGATACTGACCGTTGGCTCCATTCTTGGAATGGCTGCACACATCGAGCAGAAAGGCGTATCGGTGCTCAATCAAACCGGGCTGGCACAAAAGTTCGGTGCCGTAACCGGGCACGTGCGCGTGGCCGATACCCAGCAACAAATTCACTCGGTGCGAATACCCGCCGGCGAAGCACACCTGTTACTGGGCGCCGATCTCGTGGTATCGGCCGCCGATGATGCATTGGCCAAGCTAAACCGGGAACACTCGCATGCCGTGATCAACAGTCATTTGTCGCCCACCGCCGATTTCACACGAGACCCGGATGCCGTGTTTCCGATTGTCGATATGGAACAGGCGATCGCCGGAGAACTTGAAATCGGGCATAGCCATTTTGTGCGTGCAACCACGCTGGCGAACCGTCTACTGGGCGACGCGATCTACGCCAATTTCTTTTTACTGGGCGCCGCTTATCAAAAAGGATTAATACCACTCAGTGCTGACTCGATCAGCGAAGCCATTGAACTGAACGGCGTCGCAATCGAGCAAAATCGGCAGGCTTTCCTGTGGGGGCGTCGTTATGTCGTCAACGCAGCTGCCGTGCTTGATGAGGCAGGCCTCGCAAACGAGTACAAGGTCGATGAAGCTGATGAATCCCTGGACGATGTCATCGCATATCGTAGCGCTTACCTTGTCGATTACCAGGATCGGGCCTACGCCGATCGCTACCTGCGCCTGGTGGAGCGGGTACGCAATTTTGAACAGGGACCGAACCCGCAAAAGGCAAGCGTCAAACTGCCCCTGACCGAGGCGATCGCACGCAGCTACTTCGACCTGCTGGCCTACAAAGACGAATATGAGGTTGCGAGGCTTTACAGCAATGGCGATTTCGAGCAGGCACTGGCGGCACAGTTCGAAGGTGACTACCGATTGCGTTTTCACCTGGCCCCGCCCCTGTGGGCAAAGCGAGATCCGCATTCCGGCAAATTGCTGAAGCGCGAATTCGGCGGCTGGGTGCTGCCATTGTTCCGTTTGCTGGCGCGCTTCAAAAACCTTCGCGGCAGCGCGCTCGATATCTTTGGTTATACCGCCGAACGCAAACTGGAACGCGCTTTAATAACGGATTACGAGCGAGATATCGATCAAATACTTGATCAAATCAATCCGCAAAACCTTGACGTCGCGGTTGAGATCGCAAGCCTGCCACTGGAAATACGTGGATTCGGCCACGTCAAGCAGGCGAATATCGAAAAGGTTAACCTGCGCCGTAAGGCGCTGTGGCAAAAACTTGCCGGCAAAGATCTCGCGGTGGAAGTCTTCAGTCCTTGACCCAACCCTGCAATAAGCTCTAAGTTAGGGCTTTTCCACTTTCAGCAGGAACCAGGCCGCAACGATGACAGCAAGGTTTCGAATTCCGATCACCGCGATCACCGTGTTCGGCGCGAGCAGCCTGCTTGCGCTTAGCGTGGGTATCGTGCTTTATCTCGGCTTCAGCCAGGCCGCAGAAAGCACTCGCCAGCTCTGGGCTAACCAGGGCAAAACGCTAATCGACGCGATGGAACAAAGCCTCGATGAACGCCTTAAGCCGATTGCCGACCAGGCGCGCTGGGTTGCTCGTGACGTCAAGGATCTGCAAGATCTGTCTTCCTTCGATGACTATATTTACGGTTCGCTCGCGGCAACACCGCAGGTGGCGGGAGTTGCGCTTATCTCGGTTAATGGGAAGGGTCGGCGCTGGCATCGCGAGGAGCGGGTAGCGACAACTGGAGACTGGTCGCAAAAGCCCTGGTTCCAGGATTATCTAAACCAGGTAAAAGCGGCAGATTCGCCCGCCTGGAGAGAGCCGATCTTTACCGATACGATTGACTCGTCGACCCTGTTGCACGATGTTCCCCTGCATAACGCCGATGGCGAATTTATCGGTATTTATGCGCAGATCGTGACCGTGCATGAACTGTCCGCTTTTCTGGCTCGAGATCATGCCGATACCGGCATAACCCCTTTCGTTTTATATAACCGCGAATATGTTCTTGCTCATCCAGGCATTATTAGCGGTAGCGAACAACAACCGTTGCCACACCTCGACGAGCTAGGCGACCTGGTGTTGAAACGCATCTGGTCGCCCGATGAGGAAGCGTCATTTATCTCGGCTGCGCTCGAGGACACCCAGGCCAGCGGCATATTCTGGGGCGACAATTTTTATCTGTATCTTTATCGCGATATCGAGCGTTATGGCCCCGCTCCCTGGACCATAGGCGTCTATCTGAACACCACCCTACGCACCGGTGATCAGAGACGTAATATACTCAGATCGCTGGCTGCCGGCCTCGCGGTTCTGCTGCTCGCGATCATTGCATCGATCATCGTCGGACGCCAGGTCAGCAGGCCGGTCAAGGAAATTGTAATTGCCGCGAATAAGGTCGACGCAGGCAGTCTCGATGCCGTCGGACCCCTGGGTGGCAGTTATATCAGGGAACTCGACGATGCCAGCAGGGCGTTCAACAACATGGTCAATGGGTTACGCGAGCGCCAGGTAATTCGCGATACGCTGGGACGCTTCGTACCGGAAAAGGTGGCCAGTTCATTATTGGCCGGCGGCGGCGCGATTCCGGTACAGCAAACCGAGGCCACAATCCTGTTTTGCGATATCGAATCCTTCACCCAGCTCACCGAAGCACTGGGTCCCGTCAAAATTGTCGATGTGCTCAATGCTTATTTTTCAGCCATGGTCGAGATACTCGAACAAAAAGGAGGCGTGGTTACCCAGTTCCAGGGTGACGCGATCCTGGCGACTTTCAACGTTCCGATTGCCGATGATAACCATGCCCGTAACGCCGTCCACGCCGCGCTGGAAATGCTGAACACGGTAGCCACCAACGAGTATGAAGGCGAAAAGTTGAACATTCGTATCGGCATTAATACCGGCCAGGTGGTTGCCGGGGCCATCGGTGCCAGGGGACGCCTGAACTACACGGTTCACGGCGATGCGGTTAACCTTGCAGCCCGACTCGAGGCGCTGAACAAGGAATACGGTACCCGTTTAATAATATCGGAGTCGAGCGCTGCCTCGATCGATGATGTCGAACTATCCCGGATCGGTGAAGCCACGGCGCGGGGCCAGACCCAATCGATCGATCTTTACACCATCGACGCACCTACCACTAAAATTTAATCCAGGTCGTACCCATGAGTAACCAGTCACCCAAGATGAAATCCATGTTCGGCGGCACCCCGAGTGGCGGTTTTTTTGATCTGCCGCTGCAAAGCCCCGGAGACACCGGGGATGCCGACATCGTCCTGATGGGCGCACCTGCCGCAACCCCTTATGCAAGTGTCGGCAATTACTGCGCCGAGGCTGCGGATGCAATTCGCGGTGCCTTCGGCTGGCCCGGGGTGCTGGGACATCATGATTTCGACATCGACGGTTATCTGCTACCAGACGGTATCAAGGCCATCGACTGGGGCAATCTCGACTATAGCAAAACCGACTTCGCCACCAATCGCGACACGATTCGTGATTACGTCAGCAAGGTGCTTGCCGCAAAGGCAATACCACTGGTTCTGGGTGGTGACGACTCGGTCCCAATTCCGGTGCTCGGGGCTTATCGCGAACAGGGCCCGCTGACCATTCTGCAACTCGACGCGCATATCGACTGGCGGGATGAGGTTAATGGCGAAACTATGGGGCTTTCGAGCAATATGCGCCGCGCCTCCGAGATGGGCTGGATCGAGAATATCATCCAGGTTGGTGCACGCGGCATCGGTAGCGCTCGCTCGCAGGATCGGCAGGACGCACTCGACTGGGGCGTGCAGTTTTTCCCGATGCGAGACGTGGTACGGAACGGAATTCAGGCGATTATCGATGCCATTCCCCGGCATGCGAATCTATACATCGCACTCGATATTGATGTCATGGACCCGGCCGTAGTGCCCGCGGTGATTGGCCCGGCTCCCGGAGGCTTTTCCTACTGGCAAATGCTCGAGATCCTTGAAGCCGCTGCCGAGCGAGCACGGATTAGCGGTTTCAACCTGGTAGAACTGATGCCGAGCGCCGACATCGGGGGGCGTGGTGCACTGGTTGCAGCACGCATCGTTGCAATGATAATGGGATTAGCGGCCAGGCAAAGAATTCACTCGATATAATCGCGTGACTGCAGCATTACCATGCTGATAATGCCGATGATAAATCCCGCGTAACCGCCTATCGCAGGTCCGATTCCCTGGGGATCAGTAGCGGTAAAAAATGTCAGCACCGGCATCAGCGCGGTACCGATTCCAACTAACAAACAGGTACGTGCGATCAGCCGTTTGAGACCTTCCTTGTCGGTTACCTTCGATGCAGTACGGTCGTTGTATCCTGCGATCAATTTCAGATTGCCTTTAACACCGATCAAATAGGCAAACACAAACATCAGAATCGCAATCCCTTCCATCACCAGAACTTCTACTATTTTAATCATCATTTTATGGTTACCCTCAAGCTTACCGTGATTACCCACATGGACTCGTGAACATGACCTTCATGCGAGTTCCTGTTGATGAGCTTTGATAAAATCATCCATGCTGTTGAATTCCCATTCGATCGTATAATCCCCCTGAGGTGGTGCTGTCGCGCCGTAACCCTCGGCATCATGGCGACGGTTAATCCAGACCTTGGTCATACCCATGCTGGTTGCCGGCACCATGTCATGGGTTAACGACTGGGCAACGTGCAGTATTTCATGCGGCAGAATTCCCAGATCACACCTGGCACGTTCAAACATGTATTCGAAATTACGCAAATTCGGTTTGTAGCAACCGATGTCCTGCGCGGTATAAATCCCATCCCATTCGATTTCGAGCCTGGCGTTACTCCCCATGTAACTGATGCGATCGCAGTTGGTTACCGTCGCCATCAGATAATGTTCTCGCAAGTATTTCAGGCTTGCGACCGAATCTTCGAACTCGGGCCAATGCTTGACTGAACGGCCAAAGGTTGCGGCTTCTTCATCGCTGAGCTTGATTTGCCATTTTTTCGCGATCGAGTGGCTGACTTCAGCCAGCAAGGAACTGTAAACCTGTCTCGGCGTATCGGTCTGCTGTTGAAGCTCAACCTCGCCGAACAACTCTAGCACTTCATCGCGATTTAACTTTAGCGGCAGTTTTTCAAGCAGCGGTTCGAGCGCATTATAAATTCCCGACTCCCAGTCAATCAGGGTGCCGTAGGTGTCGAAAGTCAGCATTTTAAAATCGGAAAGTTTCATCGTGATTCTCTGTTCAGGACTAATCAATTCTGACTGACCAGACGATTAAATCAAGTTCACATTCACCTTATACGATCTACGTGATAAATAATGCTTCGCGATAATCCCCCGGGCAAATATGAGCAGCGCAATACCCCAAATTCATTTTTTCCCAGACCGAGTTTATCGAGAACCGGGACAACCGTGGGTTATACTGCGGATGATTGAATCGCAATACCGGAAACATGCCAGGATCATTCCACAATCTTGTTAACAAACTGATCAAGGTGGAGTCACACGAAATTCCCGCGACGGTAATGTCGTTCCTGTTTGTATTGACGCTGATGACAGCCTACTACGTGCTGAGGCCAGTGCGTGACGCGATGTCCAGCGACTGGACCGACGCCGAGTTGAGCTGGCTCTGGACCCTGAATTTCTTTATCAGCGCAGGCGCCGTGTTGTTGTACGGAATCGTGGTATCCAGATTCAACCTGAAAAAGCTGGTACCGAGCGTCTATATCTTCTTTGCCAGCTCCTTCCTGCTGTTCTATCTCGCGACAGGCTGGTTTGAAGATAGCGGCCTGATCGATAAGGCATTTTATGTATGGGTCAGTTTCTTTGCGCTGTTTCATGTATCGGTATTCTGGAGTTTCATGTCCGATATTTACTCCAGTTCACAATCGAAACGACTGTTTGGATTGTTTGGTGCAGGCGCAAGTATCGGCGCCGTATTGGGACCTTCTATCCCAGTCTTTATGGGAGACTTCCTCGGTGTCTATAATCTATTACTGATCGCGGCCCTGTTGCTGGTGCTGATTGTTCCGATTATTTTCTATCTCGAAAAAACGAGGGCTGGAACCCAACGCCAGACAGTTACCGATCCCGTTAAATCAATCGGTGGGGAATTTTTCGATGGTTTCGTCGACTTTTTCAATCATCGATTCCTGCTCGGCATCGGCCTGTTTATATTGCTGTACACCATGATGAGCACCTTCGTTTACTTTGAGTTGAAAAACGTGATGGTCGAGTACGATCGTGCTACCCGCTCGCAGTACTGGGGCATGATGGACTTGATCGTCAATTCGCTGGCCATCTTTACCGCCCTGTTTGCCACCAGCCGCCTGGCGACAAAATTCGGACTGGCGGTAACCCTGGCGCTGGTTCCGGTAATCCTGGTTTTCGGCTGGATCGCGGTTGCAATCGCACCGGGACTCGCGTTATTAATCGGCCTGCAAATCACCCGCCGCGCCGGTAACTACGCGATCACGCGACCGGGTCGGGAAATGCTGTTCACCCGGGTGCCTCGCGAAACGCGTTTCAAAACCAAACCGGTGATCGATATCGTCGTCTATCGAGGAGGTGACGTGCTCGCCGGCTGGACCTATACCGGACTGGCACAGGGTGTCGGGCTCGGGCTAGGTGCAATTTCGGTGGTCGCTGCTCTGATTGCGCTGCTATGGACGCTAGTTGCGATATTTCTCGGAACCAGTTATGAGAAGACCAGTAACAGCATGGCGTCATCCAGTGCTGTGCTACCGGAGACTTTAAATGGGTAAACTACAAACCGGTTTTTCACGTCGTCATTTTTTAAAATCTACCGCTACCGCTTCGCTGCTGTACTCGCTAATACCCGGGGAAATCGCCGCCGCAGAATCCGGGGTCATCAAGAAAACGATCCCCTCCACCGGCGAACGCCTGTCGGTGATCGGTGTTGGCACATCGCGTACGTTTGATGTTAACAGCACAACTGCAGCGCAGTCGCCCCTGGTTGAAGTCATGCAGGCATTTTTCGACAACGGCGGGCAGTTGATCGATTCGTCGCCCATGTATGGCACTGCGGAAGCGGTAACCGGTACCCTGTTGGAGCGGATAAATAACAAGCAGAAATTATTTACGGCGACCAAGGTATGGACCAACGGCAAGCAACAGGGCATTAACCAGATGGAACGTTCGATGGATCGCCTGGGTGTCGATCAAATCGACCTGATGCAGATTCACAACCTGCGCGACTGGCAAACCCACATCAACACCCTGGTCGACTGGAAGGCCAGGGGGAAAATACGCTACATCGGCATTACCACCTCTCATGGTCGCTACCACGATGAGCTCGAAGAAATACTGCAACAACTGCCGCTCGATTTTGTGCAGTTCAGTTACAACATACTGGACCGCGATGCTGAGCAGCGACTGTTGCCGATTGCAAGTGAACGGGGAATCGCAACGCTGATCAACCGTCCTTTTCAACGCGGTAGCCTGTTTCGCAAGGTACGGGGCCAAGCCTTACCCGATTGGGTATCAGAGTTCGATTGCGCCAGCTGGGGACAGTTTTTCCTTAAATTTATCGCGGCTCACCCAGCCGTAACCTGCATCATCCCTGCCACCTCGAAGTTTAAGCATATGGTGGATAACATGGCCGCTGGACACGGGCGTCTGCCGGATGAACCAACCCGTCGGCGCATGATTGAATACCTCGAGTGGCTATAATCTTCCAAAAAAGGAGTGGGTACTGACATTATCAAATAAGCCACCTTTTATCCTCAAACCATTTGCTGCAGGGTAATGCCACGTACTTTACGTAGTTGCCTGATATCGCTGCCGAGATCGGCTAAAGCATGATTCTGCGAAAGCGCCGTGCTTGCCGCCATTTATATTCTCCTGCCCAATTGCAATCCTTCGAGTACGGCTTCCTCTACGGTTCGGGGCGAGACCACGTCACCAATACTGGACACCTCCAAACCATCGATATCTTCAATCCAGTCACAGTCGCGGTTGGCTTGCGAGGCATAACAGCTGACTATTGTATCGACACCCTCGCAGACGATGACTTCACCACCGGTCATATGCTGAAAAAAAACACTGCCGTCTACGCCGCCATAAAACCGTGCATAGGGAATCATCTCGACTCCGAGTTGGTGTAATACACCAATCCACTGGTCGCGCACGATTGCCTGGATCGATTCGCCGGCAACACAGCCACCCGATAGCAGGCGTACGTAATGCCCCTCGCGCGCGAGTTTCTCCGCCACGCCGAGTCCCGACCAGTCACAGGACCAATCCGCTATTACCACTTTTTTGCCGGGTCGCGCCTTACCGCGAATAACCGACCAGGCGTCAACGATCTCGACTCCCTCTACCTCGACCTCGGGTAGCCGGGTATTAGCGCCGGTCGCAATGACCACGTGATCAGGTGCGATATCACGTAGCGCGGAATCGTCGATCTGCGAATTCAAAGTTACACCCACTCCAGCTTGCCTGAGCTCCTGCTCCAGGTTGGTTGTGACACCGCCGAACTCGGCACGACCGGGTAAGGCTTCAGCCAGGTTTACCTGTCCGCCCAGGCGGGCGTACTTCTCATGCAACTCGACCTGGTGCCCTCGCTCGGCGGCAATCACCGCGGCTTTCATACCGGCCGGGCCGCCACCGATAACGAGAATTTTTTTGGAAATTTCTGCTTTTTCTACCTTGCCCAGTGACCGCTCACGGCCAGTTACCGGGTTCTGGATACAGGACACCGGAAAATGTGCCAGCCGATGCCCGACACAGGCCTGGTTACAGCCGACGCAGGCGCGGATTTCGTCGGCTTTGCCGTTTGCCATCTTGTTGACGAATTCGGGGTCGGCGATTAAGGCGCGCGCGAGGCCGACCATATCCGCCTTGCCTGTGGTCAGCACTTCATCGGCCAGTTGTGGCTGGTTGATCCTGCCTGCCACCAGTACCGGTTTGGTCACCGCCTGTTTCAGTTGAGCGGCATCTTCGGCGACAAATCCCTGCGCCACGGACATCGGCGGGAATACGTGGATCCAGCCATCGGGTGCGGATGAGGATCCGGATATCACGCTGAAATAGTCGATATGTCCGTCGGCTTCCAGGGTCCGGCAAATTTCGATCATATCCAGTGCCGGCAATCCCTTGTCAGTTTTCTCATCCAGCGTTACGCGCACTCCCAACGTCTTTTCTGAACCGATCCGGGCACGACTTCGAGAAATGATCTCGCGCAGAAATCGCATACGACCCTCGGCATCGCCGCCGAATTCATCGTCGCGCCGATTGGTCTCGGGATTAAGAAACTGCGGAATTAGGTAACCCATGCTGGCAAGTATCTCGACTCCGTCCAGGTCTGCCTGCGCAAGACGCCCGGCAGCATCGGCATAACTCTCGATAAATTCCCACACCATTTCATTGGGCATCGGCACCGGCACCACGCGGTAACGTTCGTCGGGTACATCGGAGGCCGAGTAACTCAGGGGCCTCGAACCGTCATGGCTGAGTCGAACACCCCGTCCGGCATGGAACAGTTGCCCGAATACCGGTGTTCCTTCTGCGCGGCAACTCTGCTCAAGTCGGTTCAGCCCTTCAATGATTCGATCGCTGCCGGCGTACAGAAAGGATTCTTCAAATCCGTAACTGGGATGCACCGTCATCCCTTCCATAATGATCAAGCCGGCGCCACCACGCGCGCGACTCGTGTGGTAGGCAATCAGGTCATCGGTGACGACGCCCTGGTGACTCAACGAGGTCCCGTGAGGCGGGTTGAAAACTCGGTTACGAACCCGGGTTGGACCCAGGTCCAGCGGCTGCAGCAGTTGCTCGTACATAAACGGGCTCGAATAGAAAACGCTTGATAAAATGAAAAATTATCACTAAATTTTTATCGATGCAAAATAACTGTTTGTAAATTTCATCCTAATGCCCAGATTGAGCGCAGCGCAACAACAGGTTCAGAGCGATTTTCTGCAACTGGTTCACGATGGCCGCCTCGACAAATCGGTCGCCGAGGGCTCGGGGTTGCCCAATCTCGCCTATACCTGCCCTGACTTCTACGAACTGGAACAACAGACCGTGTTTCGCGATAACTGGGTATTTGCCGGGTTCGCACATCAGCTTGCCCGGGTTGGCGACATGCTGCCGGTCGACGTCGCCGGGCAACCAGTGGTACTGGTGCTGACCGGGGAAAAAGATATCCGCGCTTTTCATAATGTCTGTCGTCACCGCGGCGCCAAGCTGGTTACCGAAGTCCGTAACAGCAAGAAATTTGTATGCCCGAATCACTCCTGGAGCTACAGTCTTTGCGGCAAGTTGATCGCGCGCCCGCATTTTCTAGGCGGCGAACAGCACGACGTCAACCAGTCGGAATGCCATCGCGCCGATCTGGTCGAAATTCGTTGCGTCACCTGGCACGACTGGGTATTTGTCAACTTGAGTGGCGAAGCAGACGATTTTACTAGCTGCATCGAACCAATCAGCCGAAAACTCGACGGCTATGACCTGAATGCAATGGTATTCAGCGAGTCGCTAGAGTTTGAAATCAACGCCAACTGGAAACTACCGATCGAGAATTTCATCGAGCCCTACCACGTATTTTCCTGTCACCCCTGGTTAAACGATTTCGTCGGTATGGATGAGCGCGAGGCGCCGACCTTCGATGAAAAAGTACTGCTATGCGGTTACCAGTTTCAGAAAACCGATCCCGCCCGCGGCGGCGAATTGCCCTGGTTTCCGAACCTGCCCGTCGAGAAGCAAAACCGTGGCGACTGGTTCGTGCTCTTCCCGAACTTTGCCTTCGAGATATTCCCGGACCAGGTTGACGTGTTTATTGCCTGGCCACAGGCAGCTGAAAAATGCCGGGAGACGATCGCGCTATATTTTATTGGCGAAGCTGCGACCGCAGAAAAATACCAGAAGGCGCGGGCGCATGTCGTCAAAAACTGGACTGATCTCAACCACGAAGACATCGGCATCATCGAACGCATGCAAAAAGGCCGCAGCTCCGACGGATTTGACGGGGGCGTGCTATCTCCTTACTGGGATCCGGTGCAGCAGCACTACGCGAAACTGGTTGCCGAATCTATTGGCGCACCCTAAGAATTCTGAAAGTTGGACGTGGCCGCTTTTTAATCCCCTCCGCATTCTCTAGTGAAGCTGCGCTCGGAGAACTTGTGTTCGCTGCGCTAGAATCTCAGCGAAAGGCACGACATCCCGCCATCCAGTCTGGCGCACTCGCTATTGTTAATCTCACGTACGTCATAACCCGCCTCGAGCAGGCGCTTACGGGTTCGGGGGAACCCGGCTGGCATCAGGACAAGCTGGTTGAAACGGATGGTATTTGCGGCCGCCTCCTCACCGTCACAGGTGTGGATCACACGATAATTCTCAAAGCAGCCTGAGGCATCCAGGCGTTTGGTTGACAGAATCGTTTCTGCATCCAGCAGCGAGCAATCCGTTTTGAAATGCAACACACCCTCGGGTGTCATCACTTCACGCAGCTGGTAACCGAATCGACCGACAATTTCCGCAAGCGCCGCGACGCCAACCTGATCGGTTCGGGCAGAGCGACCCACCAGGATTTCTCTTGAAGTGGTAAGAATGTCACCCCCTTCAATAAAACCAGGCCCCTTTATTTCGAGCACCTGTTCATACACATCGCGCAATACCGGGGCCATTTCGCCCACTTCCCCGAGGCGAGACGGTGCGCCCGGGCGCATCAGAATGGCGACCTCAGGCAGGCAAAGTGCGACGTCTTCGACAAAGACAGAATCCGGATAGGCCTCGACTGCAGGCAATTCAGTAACACTGGCTCCAGCCTCTTTCAGAGTCGCTACATAGTGCGCGTGATCTCTGAGCATTTGAGCATGATCCGGGTTCCCAAGATCTTCCGCCCTTAAACCATTCACAATACTGTGTGCGGGCAGCCGGGTGATGGCCTGGGTGAACTCGTACGAAAGTTCGGTCAATATAATATCTCCATTTTGGTCAGCTCAAACCTTACAAGAGATTAAAGCTTGTCGAGCGCTTCGAGTAATTTCTCTTCCTCACCCGAGTGCATCATGATCGACTGTTCGGGATAAGGAAAGCGCATCTCGGTCGATTCCGCGTGAAACTTTTTCAATGCCGCCACGCGTTCCTGGTACATTTTCTGGTGCAGCGGCGCGAGATTACCAAACGCATGCGCGTGTTTGGGTGGAGATTCGGACTCGCCGCAAATATCCGACATGAACAGAAAAATGGCATCGCCGGCATTACCGGAGCCCAACGAGAAAGTAACGATCGAAGTTTTCTCATTCAAGTGCAGCAGGGTTTCTTCGGCAACACATTCGATTTCAACCGCAAAACATCCGGCATCCTCGTAGCGTTTGAAAGTGCGATAAATCTGCATCGCTTCGTCAGCGGTGCGTCCGTAGGCCCGCAGCCCACCTGACCAGACGCTAAAGGTTGGCACCAGACCCATATGGCCCTGCACCGGAATACCCTCTTTGGCCAGCATTTCGACAATATCGTAACTGCGCAGGGTGTAGTACATGTCAGCACCCTGCTCCATGCAGCGAATCGCTGCCCGCAGAATTTCATCAGGCATTGCATACTGCGACCAGGTCATCGCGGTTCCCATGAAATGAGTCGGCGCAAGCTCGCGAGCAACCTCCATCTGGCTGTCCCAAACAGTCAGCAAATCGATACCGGCTTCAACGCAGGCTTTGATTTCAATCTCGTTGCCGGGATTGCACATGGTCAATCGTTTTTCCGATCCCTTCAGCGCGCGCAGGTCGTCGATGGTGTAATTTCGCTGTGCCGGTTTACGGCCAAAGGTATAAGTATCCCTCATTTTCCAAGCCACCCTGGTTATCAACAAATTTAGCCAGTGTCGCCTTTAGCGCTATACAGCTGGTCCTTAGATTTGTTGTTCGATTATAAGTCAATAGGATTTGTGCAATCTTCGATCGAGATTGTAACGACAAAGTTACTATCATCAAGTTGAATTAGTATTGGTTAAGCACAATCTTTTCCCGCTAGCCGTCGATTTTTGTGAGGAATAAGTGATAGTCTAACGGCTGGAATTTGGAGTTTTCACATGGCAAGAGACCCCCGTTACGACGTCTTGTTCGAACCAATAAAAATTGGACCGGTTACCGCTAAAAACCGCTTTTACCAGGTCCCTCACTGCACCGGTCTCGGCTGGCTACGCCCGCGCATGGTCGCCGCCCTGCGGGGCATGAAAGCCGAAGGCGGTTGGGGCGTCGTCTGTACCGAATACTGTTCGATTCATCCTGCTTCCGACGACCTGCCACACCCATATGCGTCACTTTGGGACCAGGGCGATATCAGGGCGCATTCGATCATGACCGAACTGGTTCACGAGCACGGTTCGCTCGCCGGCGCCGAACTCTGGATTGGCGGCGCACGTTCCACCAACCTGTTCAGCAACGAAGTCGCGATGGACGTGGCCAACCTGCCCAACTCGGTCGGCATACCCTACCAGGCGCGCGCGATGGACAAGTCCGATATTCGCGAACTCAGACGCTGGCACCGCAACGCGGCTCTGCGCGCCAGGGATGCCGGCTTCGATATCGTCTACGTTTACGCCACCCATCATTATCTGCTATCGCATTTCCTGTCTTCGAAGACCAATTCGCGCACTGACGAGTACGGTGGCTCGCTCGAAAACCGGGTACGGCTGGTACGTGAGCTGATCGAAGAGACGAAGGATGCGGTTGGCGATCGCTGCGCCGTCGCGGTGCGGTTTTCCGCTGACGATGAAGGCAGCGACGACGATAACCCGGTCACCACCGAGCATCGTGAAATGCTGGAAATGCTGGCCGAGCTGCCGGATTTGTGGGATATCAATATCCAGGACTATTCCCATGAAATGGGGGTATCGCGTTTCATCAAGGAGGGTTCGCTCGAAGCCCACATGTCGTACGTCAAATCCGTTACCACTAAACCCGTGGTGACGGTAGGACGTTTCACCTCACCCGATGCCATGGTTTCACAGGTCAATCGCGGCATCGTCGATTTTATCGGCGCCGCAAGACCCTCCATCGCCGACCCCTTCCTGCCGAAGAAAATAGAGGATGGCCGCATCGACGAAATCCGCGAATGCATCGGTTGCAACATCTGTTACACGGGTGACAGCATGGGAACGCCGATTCGTTGTACCCAGAATCCGACCATCAGCGAAGAGTGGCGTCGCGGCTGGCACCCTGAAAAAATCCCACCGAAGGGTTCAGATTCGAATGTACTGGTTATCGGCGGCGGCCCTGCCGGGCTTGAGGCTACGCGGGCACTCGGCCGTCGTGGTTACCACGTGATGCTTGCCGAGGCTCAACATACTCTGGGCGGACGGGTCAGCCTGGAATCCGAACTGCCTGGCCTTGGCGAATGGGCGCGCGTGCGCAACTACCGGATACACGAAATCCAGAATATGCATAACGTCGATGTCTACTTCGATAACCTGATGGATGTCAAGCACGTGCTCGCGGTCGAGGCAAACCATGTCGTCATCGCGACCGGCGCCAGCTGGCTTGCAGATGGCCGGGGTTTGTATAATAAAACGCCGCTCGATGAACTGGGCCCGCCAGAGCAGGTTTTTACCCCGGACGACATCATGGCCGGGCGATTGCCCGAAGGCCCTACCCTCGTTTACGACGACGATCACTACTACATGGGCAACGTGATCGCCGAGTTACTGCGCTCGAAGGATATTCCGGTCACACTGGTGACGCCGAAAGTTATGGTTTCAACCTGGGGCGATAAGACCAGCGAACAGGGCCGCGTACAGCGGCGAATGTTGGAGCTGGGGGTCGATATTATCACCTCGCACACCCTCATCGCCTTCAACGGAAACGAAGCCGAAATTGAATGTGCCTACACCGGCAATCGCAGGAATATCGAAGTCGACGCGGTAGTCACCGTAACCATCCGATCCCCCAACGACACGCTGTTTCATGAATTGCAACGGAGCCTCGAAATCGGAACCGACTATAAACCGAACTCGCTGACACGGATCGGTGACTGCCTGACGCCAACGATCATCGCCGGTGCCGTGTTCTCGGGCCATCGCTACGCGCGCGAACTCGACACCGAGGTGGATCCTGACAATCGAATGAAATACGACCGGGTATTTTTCGAGGATGAGTAATCCGGAATTTAAGCGGGATCAGCTATCGCAATCCACGCAGACGTCATCCGATAGCGGGATCGACTGACACAGCAGGACATAACCCTGGTCGAGATCACGTTGGGAGAGCACGTTGTTCTGACGCATCTCTATTTCACCGCCGATCCTGACGACCATGCAGGATCCACCGCGTTCTTCTGCGTGAAGTGCAGGGTTAACTCACCTTCGGATTTATCGCGCAGGCTGGCTAGAAACGCGGGATCATCGACATCGAGTGTTACGCCCTCTGGTGTTTCGATTTCGAGCGCAAAGGCATCGGCCAGCGGGTAAGGTGGATTAAGTGCTTCCTTGAGCGCCGCTTCCATCGCTGCGGGTTTCAGCGTAGTTTCATGGTTTTTATAGCTGGCACTGAAAAGTACAAATTCCTCGTGCTCGCGATTGGTATGCCACGGGAATTCCGGCGGCGACCCCGACGATGATATCGCGTAGAGGCGGTCACCCATGACGCCGGTGTAGGCGATAAACACATCGTCAACCGCTTCTCCCCGCATACTTTTTACGGGATAGCGCCAAATACTTTTGAGTTTACCAATATTCTTCATTGTTCTCTCCTAAGCGTGAACCGGATTAACCAGGATCCGCATAATCAGCAACAGATTACAGTGTTTTCTCTCTATGGCTGACCTTCATTATTCATTGTCATAATAAATGTTAACTGGACCGTTAAATTGTACCTAAACTGGCTGAAGCTTGATCACATCAGGAACCGGCACTAATTTAACCATTATTAATAATGATAATCTGGTGCCGGCGTGAGCCTTCCGGCTCAAAGTTCTGTGGCATCTGGGCAAAAAAAACCTTTTGATTTGAACACCAGGGTGGCGATTCCGATAAACTGCCCCATCTAAAGGTTTATTGATCGAGTGACCGTACCTATCGAGACATACCAATGAAATTCGACAATTCATTCGTCAGGCTACCGGAGCGCTTTTACGTCCGACAATTGCCCGTTCCGGTGGCCGATCCGAACCTGGTCAGGGTTAATCACCCGCTGGCCAAGTTCCTGGGTATCGACCCCGCCTGGCTGGAGTCCGAGGCGGGCGTCCACGTGATCGCCGGTAACCAGGTGCCCGATGGCGCCGACCCCATTGCTACTGTTTACGCGGGACACCAGTTTGGCAGCTGGAATCCTCGCCTCGGTGACGGGCGCGCGATATTACTGGGAGAAGTAATCGGCGAGGATGGCGAACGTTACGATATTCAACTGAAAGGATCCGGCCTGACACCCTTCTCACGCGGGGGAGATGGCAGGGCACCACTAGGCCCCATATTGCGAGAATACATCGTCAGCGAAGCGATGGCCGCGCTCGGCATTCCGACCAGTCGAACGCTCGCGGCTGTTACCACGGGTGAATTCGTTTACCGCGAGCAAAAACTCGACGGTGGCGTTCTGGCCCGCGTGGCCAGGAGCCATATCCGTATCGGCACGCTGCAATTCTTTGCCTCGGTAAAAGATATGGACGGTTTAAAACTGTTGGTTGATCATGTCATCGCCCGGCATTACCCAGACCACGTGGAATCAGACTGTCCCGCGTTATCCCTGCTCGAGCAGGTCATTCGTAGCCAGGCGGCGCTGGTTGCCCGTTGGCAGGGTGTGGGCTTTATCCACGGCGTCATGAATACCGATAATATGTTGCTGTCCGGAGAAACCATCGACTACGGACCCTGCGCTTTCATGGATGGCTATGATTCCGCCACCGTCTATAGCTCTATCGATCACGGCGGACGTTACGCCTATCGCAATCAACCCACCATAGCGCACTGGAACCTGGCCTGCCTGGCGCAGACGCTGATGCCACTTTTTGCAGCCAACGAAGACAGTGCGAGCGAGATTGCGCAGCAGGCGCTGGACACTTTTCCCGACCTGTTCACGCAGGAGTACGTTACCACGCTGCGCGCCAAGCTTGGGCTGGTAACCTCACAGCAGGAAGACGAATCGTTGGCACAGGACTTTCTTGATTTACTGGAAAGGCACCGTTGTGACTTTACTCTGGCCTTCCGCCGACTCAGTGAATTAGCCGGTGACGCAGCAATAATTCAGCCCCTGTTCGACTTTCCCGAATCGTTCACAGCCTGGTTAGCGCGCTGGCGGGAACGTTGTGCGCAAGAGCCGATCAGCGACGCAGAGCGTCATGATCATATGATGGCGACTAACCCGGCGCTGATCCCTCGCAACCATCTGGTCGAAGCGGCTATTTCAGGAGCTTATGACAATGATTTTTCGCTGTTCCACCAATTGACTGATCGGTTGTCGAAGCCTTTTGACTACACATCTGACGATGAGCACCTCGCAACCCCACCCAGGCCCGATCAAATCGTGCAGCAGACCTTTTGCGGCACCTGAACATCGAACCATCCCGGCAGTTCCTTCAGTCAATGAAACGGAATACTGAATCAAGCGCTGGCATCGACCTGGATATGTTCACCTGCTGTATTTCGCCTTCTCGGGAAAGATTTTACGCACGCCACCCTGGGGATTATCCTGGTCGCCATCGCGTCGTGGAATGAAATGTATATGCGCATGGAACACCGATTGACCGGCACTTTTGCCGGCGTTAGTCCCGATGTTAAATCCCGTGACGCCGGGG
>Ga0255049_10000864_pt1 | contig 17813 bp, 6 predicted proteins | sample JV7_2_3_MG_FD_183615 | JGI IMG/M metagenome (GOLD analysis project Ga0255049, IMG submission 183615) | Seawater microbial communities from Jervis Inlet, British Columbia, Canada - JV7_2_3 | ecosystem: Environmental > Aquatic > Marine > Inlet | place: Canada: British Columbia | collected 2016-10-06
GACAAGCCCTGTAATCCGGCGAAGAGCGCCACCACCATCAGGAAGTTCGAGGAAATCACCAACATTTCCGAGAGGCGTTACGTGGACGACGACCTCGTAGCTTCGGACATGGCGGTCTTCTCGGCCCGGAACGCCCTGGACAAGTCCGGGATCGACCGAGAGTCCCTCGATTACATTATCGTGGCGCACAACTTCGGCGACATCCCGCTGGACAATCGACGATCCGATCTCGTCCCCAGTCTTGCGGCCAGGGTCAAACAGAAACTGGAAATTCGCAAGCCAAATTGTATTGCCTACGACCTACCCTTCGGATGCGCCGGTTGGCTCCAGGGTGTCATTCAGGCGAACTACTACATTCGGGCCGGTGATGCTAAACGCGCGCTGGTGATCGGTGCCGAGACGCTGTCCAGGGTTTCCGATCCCCACGATCGAGATAGCATGCTCTATTCCGACGGCGCCGGGTGCGTGATCCTCGAAGCGCGATCGAGTTCGGATCCGGTCGGTGTGCTCGCGCACGCGGGTCGATCCGATACCGTCGAGCACGCTTCGTTGATGTGGATGGGCAAATCGTTCAATCCCGATTTCGATGGCGACGAACTGTTCCTCAAGATGCGTGGCCGAAAGCTCTACGAGTACGCAGTGACGACGGTTCCGGAAGTCGTTCGCCGGAGTCTCGACAAGGCAGGGAAGACGCTTGCCGACGTGGACAAGATTCTGATGCATCAGGCCAATGCCAAGATGAACGAGGCGATCCTCAAGCGTCTGTTCAGCCTGGAAGAAAAGGGCGAGGCTCCTGCCGACGTCATGCCCATGACGATCTCTTTTTTGGGAAACAGCTCCGTGGCGACGATTCCAACATTGCTCGACCTGATCCTGGAAGGCAAGCTCGAGGGTCAGGATCTCAAGGCTGGGGATCTTGTCGTTCTTGCGGCCGTCGGCGCGGGCATGAACATCAACTCCGTCGTGTACCGCTGGCCGTAGTGACCGAATCCATCGAGCAACTCGTTGAAGACTGGGATGGCTTGGCGGTCGTCAGCCGCTACCACTCGCCGACCGGATCCTGGATTTTCGTGGCGTTTCACGACGCGAGGCTCGGCTCGCCATGCGGTGGAACGCGGCTGGCGCACTACCCGAGTCCTTCCGCCGGATTGCGCGATGCGATGCGGCTGGCGCGCGGCATGACGCACAAATGGGCCGCACTCAAGTTCAAGCAGGGTGGGGGCAAGGCGGTGCTGGCCGTGCCCGAGGATCTCGATGCAACGGGACGTCGCGAGCTGCTGTTGGACTACGGCCGGTTGCTCGAGTCGCTGGGCGGCGTGTTCTCCACCGGCCGCGATCTGGGTACCAGCGACGATGACATGCGTGTGCTTTCTGAGGTCACCGCGCACGTCCACGGCGTCGACCGAGACAATCAAGAAACCCGCGATCCGGGGCCTTACACCGCGCACGGCGTTGCCGCTGCGGTGCGCGCCGTCCTGCAATCCGCGTTCGAGTCGGACGAACTCGCGGGGCGAAGCGTATTGATCCAGGGGGTCGGCGGCGTCGGCGAACCACTGGCCCGGCGTCTGGCTGCGGCGGGGGCGACATTACTGCTCTCCGATGTCGACGAAACTCGTGCCGCGAAACTGGCACAGGAACTTGGTGCGTCGACGGTCCCCGCCGCCGATGTTTACGAAACCGAGTGCGACGTTTACGCGCCATGCGCCCTCGGGGCAACGTTGAACGAGGAAACGATCCCACTCTTGCGTTGCCGAACGATTGCAGGCTCTGCAAATAATCAGCTCGCCGAAGACGACGATGCCGAGCGGTTGCGCGCACGCGGCATTCTCTATGCACCCGATTTTATCGCGAACGGTGGGGGGGCGCTGGCGTTTGGACTGATCAACAGCGGGTTGACTGACGAAGGGAGAATCGCGAGGCGATTGGACGGCATCGGAACGAACCTGAGCGACGTGTTCCGGGAAGCCGCGAGTCGTGGCGAATCGCCCCACAGCGTCGCCATCCGCCGGATCCAGGACGTGCTGGACCGGCGGTGATCCGTTTCGAAGCCAACATCGATTCGTTTCCCGCCGACCTACTTGCCGCCTGGGCCACGGACGCCCGCGAGAGGGCACTGGCCCTCGTCGACGATCTCGACGACGAGCAGGTCATGGGCCCGCATCTCGACACGATCAACCCGCTGCTCTGGGAGATCGGCCATGTCACCTGGTTCCAGGAACACTTCGTCTTACGCCGGTTTGCCGGCCAGGAACCGTTTCGACCCGAAGTGGATTCTCTCTATGACTCGATCGCGATCGCGCACGACGTACGCTGGGACTTGCCGCTACTTTCTCGCGAGGATACACGCGCCTACCTCGAAAACGTGCGCGAACGAGTCCAGGATTTGTTGCAGAATCGTAAGCTGACCGGTGCCGAGACGTACCTGTTGCTGCTCACGATTCACCACGAGGACATGCACACCGAGGCGTTCACCTACACCCGCCAGACCCTGGCCTATGCCTCGCCGGACTTCGTGGAGCATACGGCGGTGCCGGGCGTGGGCCGACCCGCCGCGAGCGACGAGATCGAGATTCCCGGCGGGCGTCTTGTCCTCGGCGCCTGTGCCGAAGCGCCGTACGCGTTCGACAACGAGCATGTTGCCCATCCCGTCGACCTGGCGCCATTCTCAATGGACCGCGACGCCGTTTCGCAGGGCGACTTCCTGCGTTTCGTCGACGCCGGCGGTTACGAGAATCGCGAGTGGTGGGGCGAGGCGGGTTGGGCCTGGCGCGAGGCCGAAGATGCTCATCATCCGCTGTACTGGCGCAAGGACGACGATGGAGGCTGGAGCAGGCGCTGGTTCGATACGTGGTCGTCGCTCGACGCAGCGGCGACGATGATCAACGTCAACTGGTTCGAGGCTTTGGCCTATTGCGCATGGGCCGGACGCCGCCTGCCCAGCGAGGCGGAATGGGAGATGGCCGCATGCATCGATCCAAACGATGAAGCCAGGCCCAAGCATGTGTACCCGTGGGGCGACGAACGCCGGGATCTCGCACCGGCGAACCTCGACTGGCGCCACCACGGTTGCGTGGCGGCCGGCGCCTACCCGGACGGCGACAGCGCCACCGGTTGCCGCCAGATGCTCGGCGATGCATGGGAGTGGACGAGTACCGGTTTCCAGCCGTTCTCCGGATTCGAGCCTGGCCCGTATCGCGAGTACTCGGTTCCGCTGTTTGGGTCGACCAGGGTGCTGCGCGGCGGTTGCTGGGCCACGCGCTCGCGCCTGATCAACAATACCTATCGCAATTACTACGGCCCCGATCGGCGCGACGTCTGGGCCGGTTTCCGCACCTGCCGGACGCTCGTGTGACGTCACGCGCGCTGTCGATCGGTATCGTCATGCCGCGGCCGCGAAGCTCGCTGGGCGGCAACGGGGTGACGGCACGCCGCTGGGAGCGGCTCCTTGCGGATCTCGGTCATCGGGTCACGGTGCGAACGGCCTATGCCGGTGAGGATCACGATCTGTTGATCTCGCTGCATGCCGCCAAGAGCGCAAAGGCCCTCGAGGCCTTCCACGGGCGCTTCCCTGAGCGGCCCCAGATCCTGGCGCTGACCGGCACCGATCTCTACGGCGACCTGCAGGGTAACCCGCTAACGCGCCGTTCATTGGAACTCGCCGATCGATACGTCGTGCTGCAGCCGCGTGGCCTCGACCGGATTCCTGAAGCGTTGCGAGAGCGGGCCGTGGCGATCCACCAATCATTGGCCCCGATCGCCCGGTCCGGGCCGAAAGACAGCGCGGTGTTCGACGTTTGCATGTTGTCCCATCTGCGGCGCGTCAAGGACCCGTTGCTCGTGGCGACCGCCGTCAGACACCTGCCCCCGGAATCTACGGTGCGCGTGACACACGTAGGTGCCGCGCTCGACCCGGAGCTCGGTCTGGAAGCAAGCAGGGAGACCGAGAGCAACACCCGCTACCGTTGGGTCGGTGAGGTCGATCGTGAAACCGCGCTCGAAGTACTCGCCGGCAGTAGGATCCTCGCCCTTACGTCGCGCATGGAAGGGGGCGCCAACGTCATTTCCGAGGCGATCGCGGCCGGCGTGCCGGTCATCTCGACACGAATCGACGGCTCCGTGGGTATCCTCGGCGAGGACTATCCCGGTTTCTTCCCTAGCGGCGATGCGCACGCGCTCGCCGATCTCTTGCGCCGTGCGGAAACCGACCCCGAGTTCTACGCCGATCTCGGACAACGAGTCGAACGGCTCGCGCCGCTGGTCGAGCCGGCCCGGGAGCGCGAGGCCTGGCAACAGCTCCTGGCATCGCTCGTCTGACGGCTCCCCTAAGAAAAGAACGGCGGGAGCCGTTGCTCCCGCCGTCCGGTGTCGTGTACTCGGGTGTGTTCTGTCTAGTTACAGACCGGATCCGACTGGTCGTCCGATACGGCCCCGCAGAGACCCAACGCGTTCCACGGGCGGATCAACGATCCACTGTCGTAACCGGGGTGGCCGGCCTTGTTGTCGCTCGTAACCCACAATACGTTGAACCAGACGTTGGCGTTTGCGTGGTTGAACGTTGCGCTTCCGGTCGAACCGAGGTTGCAACCGAAGTCGACCGCGCCCTGGTACCCGGTGAAGTTCCCCAGGTTCCCGTAGACCACGACCGCGTGATCGTCGGAACAGGTCGCGTTGTCGAATGTGATGTCGACATCGCCGGCACCCACACCCTTGTTCAGCCGGATGCCCGAACCGACCACGTCGTCGCCGAGCGGCGGCGCCAAGTTGCCTGCGACGCAGCTGGAGACGTCGCAAGCCGTCTGCGTGATCGACATGACCGCGTTGGACACCCGGAAGCCCTCGCCGTTTTGCGCTTCCACGCGCACCTCGTACTGGGCCGAGCCCGTGTACAACGGCGAGACGTCGTAGGGGTTGGCGTCGGCCTGGCCAAAGCCCTTGAGGACGGTCGCCGTGGTGCCGTCCCACAGCGAGACCCGTGCGTTGAGATCCCAGTCGCCGCCGGCCACCAGACCATCGACGGTCAGTGACGTGCCGGCCAGTTCCGAGAACCCGGCGCCGCTGCCGCAGGGACCGGTACCGTCGTCGGTGACCTCGATGCTGTACTGGCCCGGACCATGGGTCTGGTAGAACGGCGTCACGTCGTACGGGCTCAGATCGTTCGTGAGGAGCGCCTTGAGCGTCGTCGAGGCCCCGCCCGGAGCAAACAGGACGATCTGCGTGCAGCGGTTGACGTTGTTGCCCGTCAACGAGGTCCAGTTGACCGTTGCTGCCGTGGCACTGCCACCCGAGATGGCAAACGCGGGACTCAGCGTCGACGACAGCACGCCGTTGTTGATGTTGAGCGGGGTGGTGTCCTGCGTTGCGACTTCGGACCCCAGGACGGGAACGCCGACGAAATCGTAGCTCAGGCTGCCCGTATCCGCGCTCGACAGCGAGAAGATCGGCGACAGGATGGAACTGGCGACCGGACCGAGCGATTCCAGCGGATCGGTCCCCTGGAAGCCGACCTCGGCGCCCGCGACGTTTCCGATCTGAACCGCGAAGGCGTTCAGCACGTTATCGTGAACGGTCGCGTTGTCCATGATGCCCGTGAGGTTGAAGTCCACGTCGTCGACACAGATCGCGCCGCTGTCCACGATGAACGAGTGGTTCGCCGTCGAACTCGCGCCCGGCGCGAGCGTGCCATAGCTTCCGGGGTTGCCGGCCACCACGGCCTGCACGCCTCCGAGGTCGACCGCAAGGTCGGCGACCGTGTTGACGGCGCTGGTAGCGGTCTCGTTGACCAGGCTGACATCGATCGACCACTGCTCGCCGGGTTCGACGCTGGCGTCGCTGTCGCCGCACAGCTGGGTCAGGTTGCCGGCCGATTCGAACGTGACACTGCAGCCGACCTCGGGGCGGAGCAAGGTATCGCAGGCCTGCTCGCTGGCCAGGACCTGGACGTTGTCTAGGCCGTAGCCACCCGTAGTGGCGATGCCAAGAGCGCCGGTGTTCATCGAACCCAGGCGCCAGCGGAACTCGACCTGGTCATTCGAGGTGAGGCCAGTGACCGTCGCCTGCACCGTCGTCCAGTTCTGGATTCCGCTATTGAAGAAGGCAAAGACGTTTTCGCCGTTATCCACGCCGACACCAACGTTTTCGGTAAAGCACGCGTTCGTCGCGGGCGGTTCAGCGTCGAACAGAGATGCCCCACCGTTGCACAATGGGTTGCAGTAGGTGTTCCAAATGAGCGGGCCGCCATACGGTAGGGCAGTAATTTTTTGCCAGGCGCCGGCGTTCACCCGGTAATAGACGACGACACCATCCAGAATAAAGTCCGCAGTCGAACCGAACCGGAATTCGTGATCGAAGGTCAACGTCGCGGAGGTTCCCCCGGCCGGGATGTTTATGATCGGCGAGATCAACTCCGCATCGAGCATGTCGTCGTAGGTCCCGTTCGGGAAGTTGTCCAAGAAGTTATTCCAGCAGAAGAACGCGCCACCGGTGTTCCCGCCGCTGTTACGCCAGAACCAGTTGTCGCCGAAAGGCCCACAGGGAAGGCTCCCCGCGATGGGGGGGTTGGTAAGAACGTTACCGTCTTCGTCCCCGGGTCCGACCTGATGGGTCCAGCCCGCCGGTTGTGTCCCGTCGAAGTTCTCATCAAGGACCAGAGTGCTGCCGAGGTCATTGAGGTCCATGCGCAGCGTGAAGCTCTGCGGGGCCTCCGCGCCGGAGAGCCCGTCGGCGGTGATGAAGACGTTGAACGTAGCCGTCGGCGCCGCACCGGGGTCGGTGCATTGCGCCGAATCGGCCACGACGAACGTGAACGGATCCGCGGCCAGATTATTGGACGCCGTACCACCGTTGCCGGTGATCGTACCGAAGTCCGCACTGGCCTTGAGGATGCACTGGACCGTCGAGTCGTTGCTGCTGATCACGGCGCGGACGTTGGTCAGGTCGTTCGTCGTGTCGTTGCGAATCTGCAGCGACAGGTCGACGATCTCATTCTGATCGGCGTTTCCGTCGCCATCACCCGTTCCGTCGTCTTGCAGCCCGACGACGCCTTCCAGCACCACCTCGCCGCCGGGGCAGGCGACGAACGCCGCATTGGTCGCGGTGTCCACGGGGTTGGAATCGTCGTAGCTGATGCGAATAACGTCCGCGGGAGTGACGTACAACGTGCCGTCATTGATTCCGCCGCCATCGCTCGTCGAGTACGGCAGGCTGTCTTCGTAGTTCGGGCCCGCACCCACGATCGTGATCGTTTCACTGTCTCCGGTGCCGTCGGAGGTCACGGTCACCGTGACCGAACCACCGGCGTCGCCGTCGAGCACGGCGATCCCTAGATCGGCCCCGGGGCACTCGAGGTACTGGAACTGATCGAACGACACCGTTCCGGTCGCACCGCTGCACACGCCGATCTGTTCTTCGGCGTGGTACTCGTCGTAGAACAACTGCATGTTGTCGATCGCAAGGCCGAGCGAACTGGGTGTCGCGTTCGGATCGCCGCCGAAGTCGATGTCGAAGGTCTCATGAGCCCAGCGCCATTGCAATCCGCCGATTGCCTCGCCGGAGGCGCTCGTCGGGAAACTCACCGCGTCGTAGTTGGCAGGTCTGTTGATTGGGTCCCACGGCGTCGCGCTGTCCCAGTCCTGGTCCATGTAGGTGGGGTAGGTCACGGACCATTGGTAGGCCGTGTTTATCTCGTTCTGCGCAGGGTTGTCGATGCCCTGGTAATCGTCCGACCAGAAGTGGCCCCAGCGGACCGTGGGGTTCCCCGCGCCGTCGTCCTGGGAGCGGTAGAACCACTCGGCCGTCAGCCAGCTCCAGCTCCAGGGCTGCCCGTTGACCGCGTTCCCCGTGTTGGCGGGCGCGAAGATCGGGCTGTAGAGGATGTCGTCCATGGTGTCGTTGGCCGCCTGCGCGAAGTTGGTGCAGGAGAATGCGTTGGCGTTGGACATCCACGCGGACGTCCCTCCGGCGTCGCAGGTCGAGTCGGTCTGATCGATCCGCGTTTCGCTTCCGCAGCCCGATCCGAAAGTCCACGGCGCTTGAACCGTGTTGACGGTGGCATCCACGAACCGCTCCGCCTGGAAGCCTTGCGGACCCGATTCGAAGTTGAAGCACTCCGAAAGGTTGACGATATTGTCGTCGGCCTGGACCAACTGCTGCTGTACGAGCACCTGCGGGGCGATGTAGCCGTCCGCGGCCGACGTGAGACTGATGTTGAAGTCGTGCGGGGACAGACGCAATGCCGCGGTGTCCACCCCGGGATCGACCGAAAGATAGAAAACGGCTCCGCCGAGTTGACCTTGACCGACTGGGCCCACGTTGACCGTGGGGTTAAAAACCGTGATCAGCCCCGCGGCCGGTCCGCTGATCGACAGGCTGGCCACCACGTCGGTCAGTGCCTGTGCGGAGGGCGGGTTGAAGAATCCGGCCGTGTACGCGACGAGTTCACCCGCGTCGATGTAGTCGCGATATAGCTCGGCGCCGCCTCCATTCTCGCAACCGCCATCGATCAGGAAACCGCCGTCGTCGAAGCGAGTCTGGCAGTCGACCTGAACCGTGCGGCTCTGGCTCGCGTGCGTTCCATGAGGATCGACGTAGTCGACCGAAATCGTTCCGCCGTTGGCGACGTCGATCTTGCCGTCGTTTATCGCGACCGCCGTGTCGCTCGTGGACAGTTGGACGGTCCACTGGGTGCAGGCGTTGCCCGTGCACCCGGAACCGGTCCAGTTGCCGACCGAAATGGTTTCGGAATCGCCGTTGGAGGTAGTCACGGCCGTCTGCGCCGAGACCTCCACCTCGGTGAGCGCGATCGAGTCGTCCACGGTGACCGTGACCGTCTCACTACAGCTGAACGTGCTTTTGTTGAGCGCGACGAGCGAATCGACGCTGCACGACGGGAACTTGTAGGACCCGATGTTGGTGACCCAGTTTCCGGGCCCGCCGCCACCCGAGTACTCTCCGATGTACCAGAACGTGCAGCCGTCGGGGTCGACCGACATGCCCGTGTAGTCCCCCCAGCGGTCGCAGGTCGGACCGCAGGTTCCATCCGAGTAGGCACCCGTGCTCGCCGCCTGCAGGGTCTCGACCTGCAGGTTGCCGACCGGGTCACCGCTCTCACGGCCGGTCACGTGAATCTGGGTAAACAGCGACGTGCTCGACTTGGTGTAGCCGATGGCGATATTGCCCGCCCGGTCGACCGAGATGTCCGGGTAATAGCGGTACTCGTCGGCCGTCCCGAACGCGGCGCCGGTCTGCGACTCCGCGAGGACCGGTGCGCCGCCCGTCACGTCGACCTTGGCCCAGTCGATGCAGGACTCGCTCGAACCCCCACCGATGTTGCACCCGGTCGTCCGCGCGGTGTAGACGAAGCCGCCACGGTACTCGGCGTCGGGAAGATCCCCGCCGGTTGACTTGAAGTTCGGCGATCCCATCTCGGGCGCGTCCGGAGGCCCGCCGATGTTGTTCACCGTCACGCTGTTCCAGAACGCCGGACCCTGACCGAACGGATTGGACCAGCGCCACAGGTTCAGGTTGGCCAGCGGCACACCACCGCTGTGCTGGATGAAATAGTGGGGCGTTCCCGGAGCGGGCCAGCCGCCCGACAGGAACCCGTGGAGCTTGACCGGTTGCACGGTGAACGGAGCACCGATGGCGGATTCCGCGATCGTGAGCGACGCGGCGCCGTTGTACAGATCGGTCTTGCTCACGGCCCAGAGGCGTGTCTCGCTATAGTTCCCGCCATCGACAAACATGTTGGCGCTGATGTACACGGCCTCGAGGCCGATACCCATGTGCGGGAAGTCGGCAAAAAGGTTGGGCACCATGGCATCCGCCTGGAAGGCGTAGACGTTCCAGTTCCCCAACGGATCGCCGGTTTCCGACGCGGCGATGCAGAAGTACGCGTCGGCTCCAGCGACGTCGTCCATCCCCAGGACGAAGCGGTCATTCTCCTCGTCGTAGTCGATCCAGGGATCGAAAATGCCCACGCATGCGGTGGGAGCGAATTCTGAGAAGAACGCATCCAGGCTGATCGCGGCGACGGGGTTGGTCAGTTCGTTTCCGCTCTTGTCGTAAACTTCGTAGTGAGAGTTGACGACCGCCACGACGTGAACCGGTCCGACCGCGAGGATCGGGTCCGGCGGAAGGCTGTTCGGTCCCTCGGTCGTATCGATCGCATCGAACGCCGCGATCAGCGGACTCGGCGCCCGAGTCACCGGCGTCTGGTTGGCGTCCTGCGCCTCCGGCGTCTCCTCTATGTTTTCCGCGATCTCCTTGACCTGCGCGTATTCCGCCGGAGTCAACCCGCTACGGCCGACGAGGCCGCCGTCGTCGGGCTTGTCGCTCGGCACCGGCATCCCGGTCGCTCTCCGGCTCAACTCCATCACGTTGACCTTGGCGTGTAGACCCACGTTGGTGCGCACGACGTAACCGCTCGGCACGGAGACGGCCTTCTGCGATAGTTCGGGATTCAGCAGGTTGTGATGGTAGGGCGAGACATCGTCGGGGGAACGCTGGGATCTCAAGCTAGGGCTTTCCGTCTCCTTCTCTTTGAGCCATTGCTGGTACTCGGCCTGTGCTTTCGGCGTCGTCGGGCGGTAGCCCTCGAGCCAACGACCGCCCGGCTTGCCTGCGGGCGAGGGCCCTTCCGGAGAAACCACGGTTCCGGCTCCGCTCAGCGGCACCCGCACGACCGGATCGCTGAACTTGAGTTCCCGCAGCCGGGTCCCGGACGGAGTGCGTTCGACCGGCGCGCGGTCGCGCACATCCGCGCGTGTCGCCTCGCCACCGATTGGCGCCCTGCACTGTCCACCGGACGGCTCGTCCGCCGAAGGCAACTCGGCGGTGTTGGCCGTGGACGTTCCCATCGCGGCCTTGCTGTCGGTCGCCGACGGGCTGGTGGTCATCACCAGCATCGCGAGGAGCGCGAAACCGGTACAAAACGCCATCGAAGAGAACTTGCGGATCATGGACGGATCTCCTGTTCGGGACGAATCGAGCGGATGGTTAAAACGGACTTCCCCAATAAGGATGGGTCCGCACTCTTATACGTCTGGAAAACACACCCCGCCACCGGAAGGGCGGGGGGCCGGCATAGCCTCGCTCGTTAATTGGCGGCGGGTTCGCTAAGGTTCTTGAAATAGTCCCAAAGCCTGAGACTCGACTGACGCTATGCGGACGGCGCGGCAGCAGCTAGCTTGCGTTCGGTTTGCTCGAGGCCCTGGCGCATGTACTCGACGAGCGGTGAGGTCGGGCAGCGCTCGATCAGATACCTGTAAACCTTTACGGCCGCCGCCGCATGGGTTGTCTCCGCGCTGATCCTGCCGGCCACCTGCAACAGCCCCTTGACCGCGCGCGCCTCGCCCGCATCGGTCTCGATCACGCTCGAGTACGCCTTCGCCGCGCCGCTGAGGTCGCCCATCTTATTCAGTGCCGCGGCAATCAACAGGATCTGCTCACGGTCCAGGCTCAACCGCGCCATCTGTCCGCGCATTTCGCGGAAGATCCGCGCGGCCAGGTAGGAATGCCCGCGCTCGAAGCAGAGCGGCAGCGCCTTGTTGGCCGTCTCGATCGCGGCCTCGACATCTCCGGATCGGTGGAGGCAGACCGCCAACGACTCCATCACGTGGGGGTGGGGTGCGTAATCCTTGCTCATGTCCCACAGGGCGGAGATTGCTCCCGCAGGATCCGTGGTGAACCGTTTGACTGCGGCCTCGACACGTTCCTTGGAATCGAGCAGCGGCGGCTTTTTGGTCGCCGGGGGTGCCGCGGTGGGCTGTGCCACCGACTCGGATACCGTGGCGGGCAACGGTACCAAGGGGATCGATACCGGCACGGCGGGTGCCGTCGCGCCCGATGTTACGGGAAGCGGCGAATCGAAATCGTCGGTGGCCGGTTTCACCGGCGAGGCCGGCGAACTCGGCGGAGTGGCCGGCGTACCTGGTGTTTCCGCCAGGCCGAGATCGCCGCACACGTAGAAACCACAGATCCGGCCGAGTAGGTTGATCGACATCCCGAACAGCAAGCAAAAAACCAGCGCGCCGACAAACAGACCGAATTCCATGCTGGCGCTGAACGCGAGCATCACCGGCGCAATCGTCAACACGAGAACCATCCCCAGCGTGCCCGTGTAGACGACGTAGATAGTGAAAACATCGCTCATTCGACCGCTGAACTGACCGCGCCAGTGATCGGGGCTGAACACATCGGAAAAACTGTTCGCACTGAGTGCGACGATCAGGAACAGCGGCGGAGTCAGCGTCATCGCGAGCATGTAGGCCAGGAACCCTGCCATAACGCTTCCACTGAGATTCGGACCCATTCCGGGCCCCATCGTCATCGCTTGCTCCGGCCGCGGGACGAGGAAAAACATCGGCACCAGCCACACCGCCGTCAGTGCGAGGTAACGGATCGTGATCAACCCGACGCCGGACCATGGCCCGCCGGCACCCGAAAAAACGGTCCCGTTCCATTCGCCGTAAAGCCCGTTCAAGGCGAAGCGCGCGAGCGCCAGGGCCATCACGACCTGATTGAAGGGGATCGTGACCTCCGGCGTCTTGGCCATGATCAGCACCCAGTCGCCGACCAGAAGCACGATCCCGAGCACGATTCCGGTCACCAGACTCGAGCCCGAAATCGATTTGCGCAGGACCCGTCCCGCGACGCCGCCGAATTCCGTCCACAACCGTTCCATCGTCTGCATCCCCTCTCGCCCACGAGCGCCTAGGGCGGCGCGAACCGCCGCCGTTGGGTCAATGGTTAGGTCCGTTGGAATCGCGAGTCCAGCGCTCGCGACCCGGGGCTGTTTTCGAGTTCAAAAAGGGCTGTTTCCGCCGCGTGTGAAGTTTCCTGAGGTCAAGGCGGCCTCGTTAAGAGAATTCGGGTATACAGACAGTCACGAGTTTTGAATGGTGGAGATGGAACGCAAACAAACCGCGTGCGCTCCGGCTAAGTACCGGTGCGCTCTTTGCGTCACGCTCTTTCTCGCCGGTATCCTGCTGGGCGCCGCCGCGGCTCAGGCGGCCCAGGTCATCTCCGGACCGACCTTGACCATGGACCCGAACGCCCGGACACCGCTCGCGGGGGTCGTCGAGCTCGAGACGGACGAACCCGTGCTAGTCCAGTTGACGGTGACCGACGGCATCGACCTATGGACCGTCGATTTCCCCAATCCTGCACTACAACACTATCTTCCGGTCGTCGGCCTCAAGGCCGACCGGACGTACACGGTGGATATCGACCTCATCCCGGGCGGCCGAGTCGGGACCGTCTTCGCCACGACGCCCCCACTTCCTGCCGATTTCCCCACCTTGACGACGGTCGTCAGTAATCCGGCGCTGATGGAACCGGGGTACACGTTGATCGATTGCCTGAGGCAGGTCGCCCCCCGGACCAGTTACACCGTGATCGTGGATAGCGCGGGTACCGTCGTCTGGTACACCACGCACTGCTTCGCGGCGGGTCGCCAACTTCCGAATGGGAACATCCTCTATCGGCAGGGCAGCGAGGCCATCGAGATGGACCTGCTGGCAAACCAGGACCGCCTGCCGCTCGCCCTTCCCGGCATCGGCCTCCATCACGACCTCTTCCGGACGCCGCATGGAACCTACCTCAGCCTGGACCGCCAGCAGGTCAACGTCGCCGACTTTCCCACGAGTCAAGCCGATCCCAACGCACCGACCGCGCCGGCGATCTTGAGAGACGATTCGGTGGTGGAGTTCATGCCCGACGGTGCGCTGCGTGAGGAATGGCCTCACGTAGACATGCTCGACCTCACGCGCATCGGGTACGATTCGTTGAACTCGACCACCGACGGGCTCGACTGGACGCACTCGAACGCGGTCTCCTACAGGCCGGAGGACGATTCGATCATCGTCTCGGTGCGGCACCAGGACGCCGTCATCAAGTTCTCCCGGGCAACGGGTCAGCTGGACTGGATCCTCGGGCCCCACGAAAACTGGTCCCCCCAGTTCCAGCAGTACCTGCTGCAGCCGACGGGCCCGGGTTTTCGATGGCAGTACCACCAGCATGCTCCGATGTGGACGGGATCCGGAACCCTGCTGTTGTTCGACAACGGCAATCATCGGGCGAGCCCGTTCGACGGGACGACCCCGGATGCGCCCGCAGACGCCTTCAGCCGCGCCGTCGAATACAACATCGACCCGCAGAACATGCTGGTGAGTCAGGTCTGGGAGTATGGTGAGTTCAGCCCCGAACGGCTGTTTTCGTCGTTCATCTCCGATGCCGATGTTCTGGAAACGACAGGCAATCGGCTGCTGACCTTCGGCGGGGTCGGCTTCGTGGACGGCGTGCCCTCCGCTAATCTCGGTCTGGGTGAACTGCATCCGCGGATCATCGAAGTCACCGATGACGTGGTGCCGGTCAAGGTCTTCGAGCTGTGGGCCTACGATCCATCCGGCGGGAGGGTTACGGCGTTTCGAGGCGAGAGGATCGCGAGCTTGTACCCGGTCGTCCATGTCGGGGAGAACGTCGTCGTCGCCAACGGTTCGTGGATGACCTACCTGGCCAACACGACCGATCCGGGCATCGGCATGTCCTGGGTCGCGCCCGGATTCAACGATGTCGGATGGGCCGTCGGCACCTACGGCGTCGGCTACGAGACGAACCCTCCCGGGGCGACGAACCTGCTGGACACCGTGGTTTCCTCGGGAGCTCAGTCCGTTTTTACGCGCACGACATTCGACGTCGAGGACACGAACCAGGTCTCCAACCTCTACCTGGGATGCGATTTCGACGACGGGTACGCCGCGTGGATCAACGGTGTCGAGGTGTTCCGCTCCGCGAGCATGCCGCTCGGATTCCTGGCATGGGACACCAGCGCTTCGGACCACGAATCCAGTAACGCCCAGGTGCCGACGTTCGAGTGGGAGAACATCTCGAGCGCCATCCCGTTGCTGCAGGACGGCGCGAACACCCTGGCGATCGGCGCCTGGGATGTCTCGGGAAGTTCCTCGGATTTGGTGCTCTCGCCGCAGTTGACGATCAACAAGGAGCAGGCCGTCGTGCGCGGCCCCTACCTGCAGATGGGGACGGCGAACAGCGTCCGGGTCCGCTGGCGCACGGAGTTGCTTGCCGATAGCGAGGTTCGTTGCGGGACGGATCTCCAGAACCTGACGCCCTGTGCCCAGTCGTTCGGCCTGACCAACGAGCACGAGCTGCTGGTCTCCGGGCTGTTGCCCAATACGAAGTACTACTATTCGGTCGGCTCCACCATGGGGGTGCTTGCCGGGGGCACTGCGGACCACTTCTTCGTGACGCCGCCGCCGACGGGCTCGACACTCCCGACCCGTATCTGGGTCACCGGCGACAGCGGCACCGGCGACGCAAACGCGATGGCGGTGCGCGATGCCTACGAGACGTTCACCGGTTCGACGCACACCAATCTCTGGCTGATGCTGGGGGACAACGCTTACAGCGACGGGACCGATTGGGAGTACCAGACCAAGCTGTTCGACATCTACCCCGACATGCTCAAGAAGACGGTCCTGTGGCCGACGCTCGGGAACCACGACGGCATCACGGCGAACTCGGCGACACAGTCCGGTCCGTACTACGACATCTTCAGCCTACCGACCGCAGCCGAGGCCGGCGGCGTGGTGTCGGGTACCGAAGCGTATTACTCGTTCGACTACGGGAACGTCCATTTCGTCGTGCTGGATTCGCACGAGACCGACCGTTCGGTCGGCAGTGCGATGCTGACCTGGCTGGAGATTGATCTGGCGGCGAACGCCCAGGACTGGGTCATCGCCTTCTGGCACCACCCCCCGTACAGCAAGGGCTCGCACGACTCGGATACCGAGATCGAACTCATGGAGATGCGTCAGAACGTCGTTCCCATCCTCGATGATTTCGGGGTCGACCTGACGTTGACGGGGCACAGCCACAGTTACGAACGTTCGACCCTGATCGAGGGGCACTACGGCCTCTCGTCGACGTTCGTGCCCGGGATGGAAAAGGATGGAGGCGACGGGCGTGAAGACGGGACCGGCGCCTACACGAAGTCGACTTCCGGGCCTGTCTCGCACAGGGGCATTGTGCACACCGTGGCCGGGAGCGCCGGGAGCACTGCCGGCGGTACGCTCGATCACCCCGTGATGTTCGAGTCGCTGAACGTTCTCGGATCGGTTGTCCTGGACGTCTTTGGCAATCGCCTGGATGCGAAGTTCATCGACGACAACGGAACGGTGCGGGACTACTACACCGTGATCAAAGGTCCCGGTTGCTCGATCGACACCGATGCGGACATGGTCTGCGAGGTCGATGACAACTGTCCGACCGTGTTCAACCCGCTTCAGGCCGACGCCGACGCTGATAACGTCGGCGACCTCTGCGACGCCTGCCCCAACGATCCCGCCAACGACATCGACGGCGACACGGTCTGCGGCGACGTGGACAATTGCCCCACCGCAACAAACCCGGGCCAGGGAAACGCGGACGGGGACGCAACGGGTGATGCTTGCGACGTCTGCCCGAGCGATGCCGCCAACGATATCGACGGCGACTTGATCTGCGTCGGTTCGGGATTCAACTCGCCGATGGTCGGGGAATTCGACAACTGTCCGACGACCGCTAACCCGGGCCAGGTAGACACCGACGGCGACGGCCGTGGGGACGTCTGCGACGCGACAGTGGGTCCCGCCAAGCTCCAACGGATGACGGTGCCGGGCGTTGCGGATCGAATCACTTCCGCCGGCTTCGCCATGAACGTGACGTCCGAACCGGTTGCCGGGAGCCTGAGCGTTTGTCCAACGGGAACGAGGACCAGTCTGGGTTTCTGGACCTTCAAGGGGCATACGTCCGTCCCGCAGCTCTTGATGGTGGACAAGACCCCGACCGGCGGCGGCAACTTCGACATCGAACTGAGTTGGACCGGTCACTCGACCCTGTTCGAGATCTACCGAAGCACTTCGCCGGTCACTTTGGTCGACGTGGGAAACCTCTACAAGACGACGAGCCTCTGCAACGACACCGACCAGAACGCGGACCCGTTCAGCGTCCTTTTCTATAGCGTGATCGACTAGTTCCAGTAGGGGCGAGGAGCGGCCTGCGCCGCCCCTTTTTCTGCCCACGCCGGAATTCCTGTCGCGTTTCGGCCAAACGCCTATCCGCCTGTATATTCCGTATACACCGGGAGAGGAGCGAGCGAGTGAGCGCGATGCGTGTCTTGGCTGGCGGAACCGTCTTGCTGGCGGTCGCAGTGACCGTGGCCCTGGCGGGCTCGCGGACTGCGGACGTCGGGATGCCGGCACCCAAGGAGACGGGGACCGCGGAGGGCCTGGAGCTCCGACTCGCGGGACGCTGGCACGGCGGGCCGGTTTACGCGACGACGGTTGCGGGTGATCACGTTTATTTCGGCTCGGGAGGTGCGCTCCGTGTCCTGAAGATCGGCGAAAACGAGACGTGGCAAGAGGTCGCCTCGGTCGACACGCAGGGCGTCGTTCGAGATCTCTTCGTCTCCGGTAAGCACCTGTTCGTAGCCGACGAAAGCGGCGCCTTGAGGATCCTGGACATTTCCGAGCCGATCAAACTCAAGGAGATCGGTCGCACGGAATTGCCGAGAAACACGAGGGCCGTTTTCGTGAAAGACGACTACGCCTACCTCGCCGCCGGGTGGAGCGGACTTGCCGTCGTGAATGTCTCGGATCCGGGCCATCCTCGAGTCTTGGGTTTTGGCAAGACGCCCGGAATCGCTCTCGACGTGCACGTTTCGGGGTCGGTCGCTCTGGTGGCGACAAACCGTCACGGCCTCCGGCTGTTCGACGTGTCCGACCCCGCGAATCCGAGCGAGATCGGTCACCACTCGGTGC
>Ga0255049_10000865_pt1 | contig 17813 bp, 21 predicted proteins | sample JV7_2_3_MG_FD_183615 | JGI IMG/M metagenome (GOLD analysis project Ga0255049, IMG submission 183615) | Seawater microbial communities from Jervis Inlet, British Columbia, Canada - JV7_2_3 | ecosystem: Environmental > Aquatic > Marine > Inlet | place: Canada: British Columbia | collected 2016-10-06
CGATCAGCTCTACCTCGCTGAGAAGACCGTCAAGCACTACATGACCAACGTGCTTCAAAAGCTTCACGTTCGAAGCAGAGTCGAAGCCGCTCTCCTCGCCCAGCGTCGAGAACTGGAGGGCACTTGACCCTGTCGAGGGTGAGAGCCATGGGTCGGTTCGTCTTTGTGATCCTTGGCTTCGTGCTGCTGTGGTTTGCTGTCGCACTCGGGGTCGAGAGGTTTCTTCAACGAGGACCTGCGGCGGACGACGAAGTGCTAGTCCCGGAGTGGGGACACTCGCTGATCGTCACGACACCGAGCCGGACGGCTCTCCTCGGCCCGTTCAAGGCCGTTCTGGTGCTTGACGAAGAATGGCGCAGTCACTTCGGTGATCGAGCCGAGCTCGAAGCGCGTCTTGTCGTGACCCGTGCGGTCGGTCACTATCGCAGCTTGGGTGTCCATGTTCTGCCGGTGCGGGTCGAATCGTGGGAGTCGCCGAACGATGCGACGTCGCTGTCCGACCTGCTTGATGAGGCCAAATCCGACAATATGTTGCGGGGGGAAGACGTGCTGATAGTGCTCACCGGCCAGGATGTGGCTGGTACGGAGGACGGATTCGCAGCCTTTGGGGGACGGTACGCAATCGTGCAGCACCATGCTGCTCATGATGGGCGGGATGAGTTCGTCCTAGCCCACGAGATTGGCCATGTCTTCGGTGCTCACCATGGTTGCGATGTATCCGGTCTCGATGGCCTTATGGCCGAGTCGGGTGTGGAGCAACCGGCGCTCCTATGCCCATCCACTCGACGCGTGATCGAAACCAACGTGCAGCGGTTCCATGACTCCTGATCGTCCGGGGTCGCCAGCGGGCAGACGACGCGCCCTCAGGATCCTCGTCGCTGCCGTGGCAGTGGCCATCATCCCCGCGGGTGCATTCGGCTGGAGTGCCATTGCCGAAGTAGGAGATGAACTCCGCTCCGGTCGGCTCAGGGAGGCAAAGCTGCTTTCCGCGCAGGTTGACCAATTCGTCAACGACGCCTTCTTCGACCTTGAACTCGCTGCCGCTGCCATAGCATCCGGCCCCGCTGACGATCTGGCTCTGAGGTTCAAAAACGAGCCTGACTCGCCCAGCCTTGACGAGGCCACACTGGCGACACTCCTGTTCGACGAGCGCGGTCAAATTCTGAAGACCAAACCGACCGCGTTTGTGGCAGCACAGGAAGATGCGATGAGGGGCAGTGAAATCGCCTCGGTGGTAGCAGAATCGACGAGCTCCATCTCCCCACCGTTCATCCTCGGAAGCGGAAAGGAAGTGGTCGCCGCACTGGCCGTTCCGATCTACGACTCGAGTGGTGATCAGCTCGGGATGTTGGTGGGTTTGATCGATCTCAGCGGGCCGGTGATGGCGGGGTTCGTAGAACCGGCAAGAAGGATCGGGGCCACCGGCCACGCCGATCTCGTTGATGATCGAGGCATGGTGCTGGCGTCGACCAACCCCGCTCATGTGCTGAGCGCAGGCGACCACCCCGAGTTCTATGCAGAGGCCGCAGAGTTGCGGACGCCGGTCGTTCGCTCGGTGCCGCACGATGCCGAAGAAGGCGATAGCGACTCGTCCCCTAGGCACGTTATGGCCTGGGTACCGCTACGTAACGCGCCGTGGGCGGTTGCCCTCGGGGCCTCTGAGCCGGAGACGATGGCCTCAGTCACCCAGCTGCGGCGCACACTGGTCGCCACCGGTATCGCTTCGCTGGTGGTACTCCTGGGCGGCCTTGCCGTCGCTTTCCGCGTTTGGCACCCCAACTCCGACGGGCGGGCCACCGAAATGTGACTTAGCAGCCAAGTTCACGTCCACCACCCGTCCACTATCACTTTGAAGACGCGACGTGACCGGCTGGGACGGGCTGGGAGCAACGACGCGTACAGCCCCTGGTGTAGCCTCGATTCGGCGATTCGTGATGGCTGCCGTGACCGTTTGCTGACGGGTCTTCTGGACGGGCAGTCAGATGGTCAGGCTGTTTGATCCTCGTTTAACTCCGCTCGCTCCACCGCCCAAACTCCAACATTCGCAGGCCTCTCTGCCCCGACACGTCCTGATTCTTCGCTGCCAAGCAGTCGAGGCCGCTAGCCGTCCGACCCGGTTCTGACCACCACCTTGTACCCAATGGTCACAATCTCGGAGCTGAAGTTTGTCATTACGAGGCGCATCTCGACGGGGGAACCAGGCACGAGGCCATCCTCGATATTTCTACTCCACTCCTGAGCGGACCCGCCCACCGCGGTATGTGGTCAAGTGGGTGAGTAGGAGTCGGGCGCTTCCGCCAGCTCGCGGGTCTCCGACAAGAACAGTTCGATGGGACCCGACGTCGAGATCACATTGAGATGGTTGTCAAATACGCCACCGGTCGGCACACCAGGGCGATCTTCGAAATCCGACCAGTCGACTGTGGCGCACCCCGACAATGGGTGATCGCGATCACATTCCTTTTCGGGCCGACCAATGTCGGTCAGTATCACCAACATTTCACCAGCCACACCCGCCTCCTCGGGCACCGTACCGGTCAGTTCCAGGATCTCATGAAAGCCCGGGTCACCGAATGCGCTTGCCGTCGCAAGCTCGGCCTCGCCTTCGAGCAGTACGTATTCGCCATCCTCGCTCACCGAAGGACCAGGTGTGGCGCTCTCGCCAGGATTGGAGGTAGTAGTCAGGTTCTCCCCGGTACAGGCCACGACTATGAGCGACAGAACAGCGACCATATTCAGATATCGACCCATGAAACTTCTCCATTGCCTCGGGGGTCCGGTCAGGCTTTCACACCCACGGCAAGGGCGTAGAGATGTGACGAGTCGGTCAGCCAGCGGTCGAGCTTCATGCCGGCGTCTTCGAACTCCTCGGCGACTTGTGCCTTCGTGAACTTGCAGGACACTTCCGTGTGAAGTCGTTCGCCCGGCATGAACGTGACCGCCAGATCGAGGGCCCTGATGTTGGCGACGACTTTCTCTCGGACGACGAGACTCTGCTCCATACAGTCAGATTGGGCGTTGAATTCGCTCACATGGTCGAAGGCCTCGATCGGAATGTCGCCTCCGAGATCACGATTGACCACCCGGAGCACGTTCTTGTTGAACTCCGCCGACACTCCCGAAGAGTCGTCGTAGGCCGCGACCATCGTGGCCTCATCTTTGACCACGTCAACTCCGAGGAGGAAGACGTCCCCCGGCTCTAGAGCCTCTGACACCGAGCGCAGGAGCGAGTAACGCAGGGTCGGCACATAGTTGCCGATGGTCGACCCGAGGAAAGCGATCAGTCGCCGGCCGTTGCGACGCAGCTTGGGAAGGTCGGCGACGTAGTCGCCAATGACACCTTCGATCTCCAGCGACGAGAACTGTGATGTGAGATCGTCGGCTGCGTTTCGGAGGGCGTCTTCTGAAATGTCCATGGGCACATACCGATTACCCGACCCGGTGTGACGAAGAGCCTCCAGAAGAAGGACCGTCTTGCGAGACGATCCCGATCCGAGCTCAATCAATTCCTCGGGGCGGAATGAGCCCACGATCTCGTCGACGTGATGTTCGAGAATCTCAAGCTCGGCCCTGGTCAGGTAGTACTCGGGGAGGTGTGTGATCTCCTCGAACAGTTCCGACCCGCGGGCGTCGTAGAAGTACTTCGATGGCAGATACTTGTTGTACGCAGTGAACCCATGGAGAACGTCTTCGAGCAGGCTGGAGTAGTGATTGTCTTGTGGGGTGAGACGGGTGATCGAGACTGTCATGGGGTGCCCTCATGTGACAGGGGGGTGATCGCCAACGACGTCCGGGTTGCCCTGACCAACGAATGCTCTGGGACCGGCTGCCATGGCTGATCCGGATCGAGGGGCTCCGAAGCGATCCAGAATCCGTCGCGTTCGAGCGTGTAAAGCGAGTTGATGCCTTCGTTCACCGAGGTGCGTGCGGCGACGATCTCATCCGAAGACGCAACAAGGAGGTTCAGGGTTGCCGACTGGCCGGCAGCCAGCACGACCTTGGCCACTGAATCGACCACCTCGACGATTGCCTCGGAGACACTCATACCTGTTGCCAGACGATCAACCGTCATCAGGAAAAGAACGAGCGAGTCGTTGATTGCGCTGAGCTCGCCAAATCGTTCGTCGGACAAACCGGCGATCAAGCTGCGGCCCACACCGCTCCGGAATCCGCCAATCCAGCCGTTGTGAACACCCGCCCAGCGATCCGACACAAATGGTGCAATGTTGTCGGGGCCAAACCCGATCCCCGGTGTCGCCCCGCGGACAGCGGCCAGCATGGGACTGCCGAACGTTGTCGGTGCGAGCACCCCAAGATTCGGGTCGGACCAGGCTGGTTGCCCGGTGACGTAGCGGAGTGGAGCGTTTCCTTCGTCCTGCCACCATGCTGCCCCTGTTCCATCGACGTTGACATGACCGTGGAGAAGTTCCTGCGGTGCATAAGAGGCGTGCTCCAGCGAGTGCGGCGGGTCGTAGAGCAGAGCCGATATGGGCGTGGGCTCGGGGCCGATGTATCCAGCGAGTCGGCACATGTCAGTTGTCCCAGGCCAGTCTCAGACCGGAGAAAATCTGACGGCGGATCCGATAGTCCCAATTGCGGAAGGTGTTTCGGGCCACCACCCGCGACGTGGCCCAGGATGCACCCCGGAGCACGCGGTACTCGGAGTCGTCGAAGAACACCTCCGAATATTCGGGATAGGGGAATGAAACGAATCCCGGGTAGCCGACAAACGGCGATGAAGTCCACTCGTAGGTGTCGCCAAGCATCTGCTCGACTCCGTAGGCCGAGGCTCCTTCCGGGTATGACCCGATCGGGGCCGGGCCAAACCTGCGCTGGCCGATGTTGGCGTGCGCCGAACGAGGCTGGTCTTCACCCCATGGATAGGTCCTGGGCTCGACGGCATCGGATCCCCAGGTGGCCGCCTTCTCCCATTCCACCTCGGTGGGGAGACGTCCGCTGCTGAATGTGGCGAAAGCCTCGGCCTCGTGGAACGACACGTGCTGCACCGGCTCGGTCGGGTCGAGGTCGAGCACGTGGCCAAACCTGCGGATCAGCCAGCCACCACCGAGGCGTCGGGACCATCCCTGCGGGGCCTCAGCGTCGCCGGAGGTGCGCCATTCCCAGCCTTCTTTCGACCACCACTCGGGAGTGTCGTACCCGCCAGCGTCAACGAACTCTGCGAAGCGACGGTTTGTGACCGGGAAGCGATCGAGACTGAATTCTTCGACCTGCACCCGATGTCGGGGGCGCTCATTGTCATAGGCGCTGGTCCGGTCGTCGGTCCCGAGCAGAAAGGCGCCACCCGGAATGCGGACTCGCTCGGTGTCGTCGACTCGACGGCCGATTCGGTTGGCCAGCGGTCCTGCTGCCGGATACGGGTCGAGATCCTCCCGGAGATCAAGAGCCTGCAAGACAGTTTCTTGATGCTGAGCCTCATGCTGGATGACCATTCGGTAGACGTACCATTCCCGGAGCAACGGATTCGTGGGGTCGGGCCTCGTCCTTTGCAGTACGTCGATCGCCTCACCTCTGACCTCTCCGATGTATTCGATGGCCTCCTCTTTGTTGAGAAGGGGAAGGTCGCCTCGCGTCCAACGTGGGTTGTCGAAAGGGTTGTAGATGTCATCAAGACGGAGATCGTGGGGATCTCGCTCGTCGAGCTCACGGAGAAGCCAGATCTCCTCGACATTGCCCACATGTCCCACGTCCCAAACCAGGGGGCTCATGATGGAGTCGAATTGGGTGTGGATATCTTCGTAGTTGAGCGGCTCGATCAGCTGGAAGGTCCGGTTCCGATAACGATCAAGGGCGTCCGCAATCTTGGTTTTCGCGGTCTCATGGGGACTGACGTCGATGGTCATGCGGCTCCAATCAATGCATGTCGGGGTACCGCCCACTCGATGACGGCACCAGGGTCGTGATGGAGACGGACTTCGTCTGCCGGGCTAGCTGCTCTGAGGGTGTACCGGTCGGCGAATTCCTCCGTAGCCCGGATAGCGGAACTCCCGAAACGATGAGGGTTGCGTCGTGCCGCCTCAATGGCGATCGTCACCAGCTGGACCGCCGCCCGTTGCAGTTCTGGATCGGCAAGGCCTTCGCATGCCGCGGTTCGCCACAGCCGGTTGAGTCGGGGAGCCCACGACTCCAGTAGGTCGATGACCCTTCCTGCTGCTTCCGAGTCGTAGAGGATCGAAGCTGTGATCGTCAGTGGAACGTCCCACATGCGCTGGGGGATGGCGTCCATGCTCCTGAACTCGAAGATGCTGCTTCGCGTTCGCACCTCTGTAAACAGAGTCGAGAGGTGCACTTCGAGATCGGTGACAGTGGGTCTGCCGAGTTGGGAGTGACCTTCTCGGAGCCAGGTCAGGAAAGACCAACCGGCTCGTCCAACAAGTTTCAAATTGTCCCGGGTGGCATAGATAACGTCGGCTCGCAATGCCCGGGTCAGAGTGTCGTCCACCAGATCCGCCGCGGCGACCTTTGACCACCTGGGAAAACCGGTGCGTGTGGCATCGAGTCGCTGCCACGCCTTAGCTCGCGCCGACTGGGTGTTGGCCGCCGGGCTGGCGGCGAACATTGCTGTGAGGATCGGTGAGACCAGATTGGCGACCAGCCACCTCTGATTGCGCTCGGGTTCGGCACCCTGGTCGAGATTCACCTGTAGTGAGCAGGTGTTTCGCATCATTACTGCGCCTTGTTGACTCAGAGTTGCGAAGTATTGGGCCATCGCTTTGTACCGGTCTGCTTCGAGCTGTTGGGGCACCGAGTCGGCGTCAGACCAGGGGTCGATCCCCAGATTCATCAGGCAGATGTTGTCTTCCCAGAAAGCGTGGCTCAGCTGGTTCCAGATGAGGTTCGTTTCCCGCGTCGCCGCGGCGACGCTATCGGCCGGGGCGGACGAGAACTCGATCTGGCCGCCGGGCTCGTAGGTGACCGTCCCGCCGGTTGAAGTTTCGTGTTGGGGATAGTCGCCGCTTCGGGCCAAGATGTCTGAGTTCTTCTGCGTGAGCTCGTCGATAACTCCGAGCACGGACGGGGTTCCATTCGAGAGTGGAGCCCTCCCCGCAGGACCGTGACGGTCGATCAGAATCGGGAAGCCTTCGATCTCAATCCCGATCCGGTCGGGAGCGGCGACGTCGCGTGCGATCAGTGCGGCTATCGCACGTTCCACGTCCTCAACCGTTCGGAGTTGGGAAGTGCTCGATTCTGATGCTGTTGGGAACCTCACCGAGCAAAGAAACGATTCGGATCAACACCCAATTCCAGGACCTGGAGACACTGCACAATATCCGACATAGTTTGTGGCTACTGCTCGACGTCTTGGGTCAGAGAGCGGCGCTGCCGTGCACGGGGGCGCCTTCGTTGAAGGCCGCCCAGGCAAACCAGAATTCGTTCTGATGGAGGGCGGTCTCGAGTTGGGTTCCCTTCAGTGGTCCCTCAATGGCTTCGCCGAACAGGTTCCAGGTGGATCCCGTGTCTGCGTCGGTGAACGTGTCGGCGCCATCGGCGCTGAAGACGAGGACCCGGTCGCCCACGGTCGAGAGGAATGCAATACCCGTCCCGATGGCTTGTCCGTTGCCGGGGAGTTCCGAGCCGAAGTTGTCGGAGGCGCCGGTGTCGGCCCACCACACTGTGATCGGTGTGCCGTCCAGCTGATCGGCTACGACCCGTTCCTCGCTGATCACACTGAAGGGGTACGCCTTGGTTGACTCTCCGACTCGAACCCCGACGACTCGTTCGAGGGCGGGGAATCGCGGATCGACCTCATCACTGAAAAACTGGCCTATCGGAGCGTTGCGGCTCGAGTAGCCAACGTAGCCGTTGCTTCCATAGTTGAAACCGAACCCGGTGTTACGAGATAGGACCTCGCCGTCGGGATGCCTCTCGACAAAGTCGGACCAGGTCACGGTGGCGGTGGGCAGAAACTGGAGTTGGGTCCCGGCCAGATCACCAACGATGCCTTCCCCAGAGATCTGTTGCCACAGGGACTCGGTGGAGTCATCCCACATCACAAGATCCGACTTACGAAGCAATCCGGAGACGCCGAAGCGGAGAACCTCGTCTCCCACCCGACGGTCGAACGCTGCGGCAGTGTTGCACAAAGGGCAGTAGGTCAGCGCATACGGAACACCGGCGGCCTCATCGTTCACCACTTCGTGCGCCGTGAGAATGCGCAACGGATAGAAACGGGCCACGTCTTCGAATTCGAAAAGGACGCCAATTTCATTGTCGACCAGCCAGTCGTTCGCGTCCTGGACGGTTTCATAGCTCGGAGAATCGAGGGGCCTGATCATGTCGCGAGGGTCAGACCCACCTATTCCAAGCTCGAGCTCGTCGAGGTCGATAGTTCGGCGATTCCAGTTCGTGGTCCAGGCAGTCACCGACCCCTGAATATCGTTCGGGATTGTGACCGGACCTTCAATTACGTCGGTGCCAGTTGGCGGAGGAACAGTCGCAGTTGCTTCGGAAGTGGTCGGTGGCGCTGCAGCTATGGCATCGTCGTCGCTGCTTGTTACGCCGAAAACCACTGCGATAGCGGCTGTCACGAGAAGAAAACCGAAGAGGTATAAACGTTTCATGGGTCCAGTTGGTAGCGATCACTCTCATCAACGAAACTGAGCCGCAAATGTCGGCTGATTGTCAGATCCACAACAGATGTAACACAGAGATAAAGGCTGTTGGCGCAGGCATCGAAGGCTCGAAAACGTCTGGTGATGCGGCGCAGCACCCCGCGCAGAACGGCCGCGGTCCTCTCCGACTCAACACGTCCCAATTCTTCGTGGCGGGCCTGGTTGTAAGGGACGGTTCAGTCGGCGGGGAGCGGCCATAGCTTCTCGGGTGGCAGGGCGACACGGACGGTGCTGCCAACGGCATGGCTCTTCGCGTCGTCGATTGGGACGTTTGCCTCCAGGTCGATACTCCCCGCTGTGAGCTGCATCCGGATATGGCTGCCCCGGAACTCCGCTGCGATGACCTTGCCTTGGAAGGTGTTCGCCTGGCCCTCCACAGCGTCGAGCACCACAGCCTCGGGGCGGATGGTCACCAGCACGTGTCCCATTGCAGGTGATTCAGATGTCACTCGCAGCCGCCCCAGCGGGGTCACGACTTCATTGTTCGTCCTCTCTCCGGGGATAAGATTGTTGGCGCCGAAAAAAGTCGCGACCCATGCTGAGACGGGGCGTTTGAAGAAATCAGGAACTACGCCCTCTTGAACCAGGCTCCCGTTTCGAATCAACGCAACATGGTCGGCGACGACGATCGCGTCCTCCTGATCGTGGGTGACTAGAAGCATTGTGAGCCCGAGGCTGCGATGCACTGCGAGGAGGAGCTCACGCATCTCGCCGCGGAGGTCGGGATCGAGGTTGGCGAGGGGCTCATCCAACAACAGCAATCTAGGCGAGACCACCAGCGCCCGAGCGAGCGCCACGCGCTGCTGCTGACCACCGGAGAGCTGTTCGGGGCGCCGGGTCCTGAGGTCCTGGAGGCCCACGAGTTCGAGCATCTCAGTCACGCGACGGCTGCGCTCGGCTGGGGGCGTCTTGCGCATGCGCAAACCGAACCCGACATTGTCCTCGGCCGTGAGTTGGGGAAACAGCAGAGCGTTGTGAAACACCATCGGGGCGTCGCGCTGCGACGCAGGCAGGTCAAGAATGGACTCGCCGTCGAACCGGATGTCCCCCGACGTCGGTCGGAGCACTCCTGCAATCATCTTGAGCAGTGTCGTTTTCCCGCTCCCGGAGGGACCGAGCAGCGCTGTGACGAGGCCGGGCTGAATGGTGAGCGAAAAGTCCTCGACCGGGTGCACGGCTCCGAAGTGCTTCGTCAAGCCCACCAAGTCCACGCGGGTCGTCATGTGCCCGTCGTCCCCAACCCGGCCCGCACGACGTGGCGGGACGCCACGGCCAGCAGTACCACCACCGGCAATACGGACACAATGGTGAGAGCACCGGTGATAGACGCATCACCGCCGTTAGCCGTCGAGACAAGAAGGACGGGAAGTGTAAGTATTTTTCCTCCACCGATCTGGAGGGTGAGAACGTATTGGCTCCACGACACGATGAAGGCGAAGAAACCGGCGACGATCAGACCTGGCTTGATGGCGGGCATCGTCACATGTCGAAAGACGTTCAGGGTACTGGCCCCGAGCGTCGTGGCTTGTGCCTCGAAATCTGCGTCATAGTTCGCGAACACGCCTGCTAGGACGAGCACGGCGTACGGCGCGGCAAGGATGAGGTGGACGAGCACAACTCCCCAGAAGGTTCCCGAGAGACCCAGACGGATGAAGGTGATGTCGAGGCCAATCGCAACGGCAACCGCGGGCACCAGTAGCGGTGTCAGCACTAGGAACTCAAGCAGCCGCTTGCCGCGGAAGGATCGCAGACCGAGCACCCTTCCGGCCGGCACACCCACGACGAGCGACAGAGCGGTGACCGTCGCGGCCACACCAACGCTCCACCCCAAGGCTTCCCAGGTACCTCCATCTGTGGCGAGCACGATCCGCCACGCACGGATGCTCCACTCGGCGGGAACCAGTTGTGGGAAGACATACCCGCGGGCAAATGAGTTTATGACCAGAGGAACGAGCGGAAGAAGGATGATGGCAACGATCAGGACGGCGGCGATCCGACCACCCCTGGTTCCTCGAAGCCGCCGTGGTCGGCTCGGCTTTCGGAATGGCGAAGGCGATGGGGACGTGACCCGATCCGTCTCCTGGGTCGCCGTCACATTTTTTCCCTCCGCAGGAGTCGACGGACCAATGCCAGGTACAACAGCGTTGCCGCCATCACGACAAGCGACATGACCACTGCCAGGGCCATCGCTTCTGGGCGCACCCCAAGGTCAACGTTGGTGTGGAGCCGATAGGCGAGGACTGGAAGGGCGCTCGGAAAGCTCTGGCCCAGCAGCAGCGGCACCTCAAACGAGCCGAAGGCGAACGCGAAGACGATCACCGACGCCGGCGCCACCGCGGGTACGAGCAGCGGCAAAGTGACGTGATGCAACCGCTGCCACGACGATGCGCCCAGCGATGCCGCCACGCTCTCGTAGCTCTCGCCAACAGTTCCCAGCACCCCGAGCGCCACGATCGCAATGAAGGGAGCGTCCTTCCACACGAATTCGGCGAGGATGCCCACCGAAAACGGGTCGTACACCACTGCGGGGAACTCAGAGGCGGCCTCGATTATCCCTGTCGCGTGCCCCAGTCGAGCGATCAGGCCGCTCTGGCCAAGAAGGTGAACCATGGCGAGCGCTCCAATGACGTGCGGAATGGGAAGGTTGAGCTGGGACAAGAAGGCCAGCCGCCCGCTCCTCCGCCAGATCTTCCGAATCCCCAACGCCATGGCGATACCCAACACCGTCGAAAGTAAGGCGGCCATGACAGCGATCCATGTTGAGACAAGAAGTGACTGCCAGAACTCACCGTGGCCCAACAGCGATCGGTAGGCGTCGACGTTGAAGCTCCGCAACCCTATGAGCGGGAAGTAACCGAGACTCTGTATCACCGCCAAGATGAACGCCGCCGCGAACAGCGGCACGATCACCACCAGGGCCGGCAAGAGCTTTGGCCACGAGCGGTCACGAATCAGAGAGGGCGCGCTACGCCGTGGCTCAGTCCGCAAGCTGCGATTGCCGAATGAAGGCATCCCAGTCGTGTTCCAATCTCAACGTGTACGCCGGATCCACTTCGGGAAGTCGAACCTCTTCGAGTCGGTCGAACGACACGGCCGCATCGCCCAGATTGTCCATCACTTGCTGCAAAGCAAGACGATCTTCGCCATGGACGAGGTCGAGGGAGATAGCCAGACCGTCCCCCCACCCGTTGGCGGGGTCGAGCTTGGCGGCCTGCAATGCGGGGGCGAGCACCAGGTTGGCCAACACCTTCGCGGCTTCTGGGTCGCCAGCATTGGTCGGAATCGCCAGGTAGTGGAAGTCTCCGATGGTCCCTGTGTCAAAGACGAACGGGCGGGCGGTGGCCGGCAGAACACCAGCGTCGATCTCGGCCTGGATCCCTCCGGGCAGCTGTGTGAATGTGAAGTCGACTTCGCCGTTTGCAAACAAACGGTTCAGACTGGCGATGTCGGGCGGGAAAGTCCGGCCTGAACGCCACAGGTCGGGGTTGATGTCAGTGAGGAAGTCCCACAATCCAGCCGAACCCTCGGCGAACGCGGCTTCATCCAAGGAACCGAGCCAGCGCTCCACCCCACCCGTCAGCTCGTAGAACGCCTGCTTGACAAATCTCGTACCATGGAAGGCAGGCGGCGCTGGGTAAGTGAACCGCCCCGGATGACCCGCGATCCAGTCACCGAGCTCGGTGTAGGAGCGAGGAAGGCTGTCCTCGTTGGTGCGGGCGCTGTCGTAGACAAACTGGAACTGTGCGCTGCCCAATGGGGACTCGGAGCCGTCGACGGCGAGCCCGAAGTCTCGGTTTACGGCAGCCGAATCCCAGTCCACGAACCGTGCGTTGGGTAATTGATGAGCCCAGCCCCGTTCCAAGGCATTGGCTTGTTGAAGTGTGTAGAAGTTCTCGCCGTTGATCCAAATCAGATCAACAGACCCACCGTTGTTCCGACCGGCCTGCAGTTCGGCCAGGACCTTGTTGACGGCATCTACGGTATCGGCAACCGGCACCCGGTTCAGGGTGATCCCATACCCTTCCTCCAGGATCGGGCCATAGGTGCGATCGACAAAACGGTTGATTTCGCTACTCCCGCCCCACATGTAGAGATCGAGGGTCTGGCCACGCGCGCTGTTCGCAATTGTCTCCCAGTCGGGCGGGAGGCCGGCGCTCTCGGGCTCAGATTCTCCCCCCGAGCAGGCAACAGCCACAACCGCAAGCGCCAATATGAGCAGACCCGACCTCCGACGTTGCATGAGCCGACCCAGGAGTCGACCAGGATGGACCTCCTCGTCTGTTCGCAGGGTTGCCCGGGCCGCACCGAAGGTCATCACGAGCTATGCGTCCAGATGAGGGTCGGCATGTCCCGAGCACGAAGTTTCTGGCCAACCACATGAGGAGAGTCGCCTGCCATGTCTTGAGCCGCCGAAAGCGTCTCGAAGAAAGAAGCGTTCTCTCCCGGTGTGCCCAGAAAAGAACCATCCCAAGACGGGATAGGCATAGGTCCGGCATCGTTCAAGAGCGCGGTCACCAGCCGTTTCACGATCTGAGCGACGGTCTTCGTCATCGCCGCATTGCAAACTCAGATTCTGGAGTCCTGATTCCGGGTATTCCGCGGTGCGCGCCGCCGCACGGATCATCAGCTACCACGGACCCGGCGCGGGTCCGCTTTCCCAGGAGCCGTCCAACACCACCTCGTTCTTCGCTGTCGAAGGAAGGTCTTAGAGAGTCATGGGAGATATCAGCGTGGTTTCCATTGCCCGGGGCAGCCTTCGCACTCGGCCCACACCATCTCTGGGGGTTCGCCGTCGAGAAGGCGCCGTGCCTCATCTCGTAGAACTACCCCGAGGAGATTTCCCTGCGCATTGGTTACGACAACCAGGGGCGTAGGCCGACGGTCCATTCTCTTGACGAGAGTGTCGAGCGGCCCATTGGGTCGGACCGTCGTTGGACCCGACTGCATGACGTCGGCTGCGGTCAGCAGGGGATCGAGATCCCAGGTGCTTGACCTGAGCCGTCCGATGACAAGGCCATCGCAGTCGATGACCAGGCAGTCACTCCACCCGGCCTCCCGCACCCGTTCGCCGACCATCCCGATGGACTCTGACGGAGCACATGTCGGCACGTCGGGACGCATCGCATCGGCGACGGTCTGGAAGAACGGGGCGTCCCCTTCGGTCGGCAGACCGGCCGCTCTCCAATCGGCGATTCCGAGGATGTAGTCGTAGACCTGTTCGAATCCGAGGGCTTCGAGCCGGCACGCGGCTCGTGGAGACATGTCTCACAATCCGTCGTGTCAATACACGGCGACCGGCTTGTCCCGGTTCAGCATCGAGGCCGTATCGCCGTTGATCGTTTTCAAAGGGAGGTTGATGGCGCCGGGTATGTGTGATTCGGAGTACTCCCGCTCGGGCAGAACGTCCACCACCTGGAGGCCTTCTTCGTGGATGAGGCGTTGCAGTTCGGTTCTGTCGAGGGCGGTGACCATGTGAGGGCTCCTTTCAAGCCAGGCTTTCCAATAGTTCGTAGGTCCGCTGGAACGACCCCCGGCGGTCTTCGCCAGCCGAAAAGACGCTCGCAATAATCTCCGTGGCTCCGGCATCGAAGAACCCCCGCAGCTCTTCGGTGACCTGCCGCTCATTTCCGACCACAGCGATTTCGCCGGCTTGATTCAGACCTTCGGCATCGAGCTGTCGCTTGTAGATCGGAAGCCGGTCATAACCTTTGAACAATTGCACGGAGCGCTCCGCCGCTTCCTGGATGTCGTCGTGCACACAGACGGGGAGACCGACGATGATGCGAGGCGGGGTGTCGCGGCCTGCGTTCCGAGCCGCTTCTGTGACCAGCGGTGCGGTATGGCTGTTGATTGTGTTGCGACCGACCATCCAGGTGACGGTGCCGTCAGCCACTTCGCCGGCCGTCTTCAGCATCAACGGGGCGAGCGCAGAAACCACCACATCGAAAGGTTGCGCCCCCGGCACCACAAAGGTCGCGTTTGTCTCGAAGTGCTCACCCTCGAACTTCACATCTCCCTCGTTCGCCAGCGCCTTCAGAATTGTCACGTACTCCCGGGTGTGGCGAGCCGGGCTCGCATACCGGAGGCCGAGATTGTCTTCGATTCCCCTCCGATGTGACGGGCCGACGCCGAGGGTCAATCGCCCGCCGGCCAGCACGTTGGCTGTAGCCGCCTGCTGTGCCAGGGCGTATGGGTGCCGGGATAGGTGGGCACCACGCCGACTCCGAGTTCAATGGTGCTCGTCTGCTGACCGGCCAGCGCAATGACTGTGAGTGCGTCATATGAGTCGACCTGTGAGAACCAGTAGCTGGCAAACCCTCGTTTCTCCATCTGTGCCACTTCGTCAACCAGGCTGTTCAGTGTCGCCCCCCGGCGCACGTTGCCGCCGTAAACCCCAATCTTCATGATCGAATGCTTCTGATCGGCTCGCTCACGGCTGCTCCTTGTCGGCTTAGATCAGTGTGGAAGTTAGTTACTCGGAGGTCACGCCAGCGTCGGACTTGACAGGCGTCCCGGAGGAAGCGGCCGGCGTCGTGTCGGCGGAGGCAGCGAAGTCCAATGCAATCGTGCCGAGGATGGTTGTCAGCCTCTGGGGGCCGAACGCAGCGTGGGCATGCGCGATGCCGTGTGCCAGGCAGCGGACTGCCCTTTCCTCTGCACTTTCGCGGTTTGGTGTCTTGGATCTCATGGTCTCTCCTCCTCTTCCTTTCCTGCGGTCAGTGGTCGTGGGTGTGGTGCTCTAGTGGTGCAAACGCTCGTCCCGACTGAGGATCGGAGACGATGCGGCCGGGGAGGGCGATGTGGGAGGCGACGATGACCGCGCCTTCCTCCCCTGCGGATTGGATCATGCGGCGGCGTGTGTTGGCCGCAATGTTGGGGATCGTGTCGAAGACGGAATGCCACCCGGGATGTTCGACCATGACCGAATGGGTGACGACGTCGCCGAGATAGACCAGGGTTTCTCCTCGATCGCGGACAATCACGGAGAGGTGCCCTGGAGTGTGTCCCGGCGTGGGCACGAGTAAAGCGACCCTCGGCAAAGGCCGCTTCGATGCCTCACTCGAACACGGTCGTTCGCTCGGTCGCGCAGACGCGGTCGCGTTGGCCCGGAGACATGCGGCGATGGCCTACGAGTAATGACGGTGACTGTCTCGTAGAGGAGTCGGAGTCAGCCCAACAGTTCCCGGGCCACCACCAGATCGTGCTCGTCGAAGCCTTCGGTGAAGGCGGAGTAAACCGCGGTCAGTTCTTCACTGCCGTCGGGGGAGTATCCCAGTCGGCGACGAAGCATCACCAGTCTGGTCCAGGCTCGCAGCTCGACCAGGCGGAGTTTCAATTCCTTCGCCTTCTCTGCCGCCGTCAGATAGTTCCCCTCGGCGACGCTCACATCGGGCTCGGGAAGCATTGTCAGGAAGTCGGCCCGGAAGACCCAGAAGTCGGGTGGAGTATCTATCGGAGACTCGCCAATCTCGATTGCCTCGTCTACCAACTCCAGCGCCCGTTCCGGTTTGCCGGCGAGGGCATGGACCACACCACGCAGCGCGAGGATGAAAGGCCAGAACACTGGTGGCGTTGTCAATCCTCTGTAGAGGTCGACGGCGGCTTCGGTCATCGCCAAACCCTCTTCGGTCTGGCCGAGTCCGGTGAGGGCAACCCCCTGCAACACCGTGGACAGTGTTCTCCACAGCACGTAGTCGTTCTCCTCGGCGACCTGGGCCAACTCCTGGCTGAACTCCAGACAGTCCTCGAATCGGTTTCTTCGGATAGCGAGGAATCCATTGTGAAAGAGGGCATAGGCGACGCTGAATGGGTGGTCGAGATCCCGGGCCAGCTTTAGTGCATCGGTCAAACTTGCCACGGCTCTGTCCAGCCCTCCGCATTCCCAAAGGATCAGGCCCAGCGCGGTCCTGGCAACCACGCCGGTGTTCGGCCCGAGCCGGAACCGATTCGATCCGTGCGTCTTCGGGTCATAGAGCTCCACGGCACGTTCGAGATGGGGGACGCTGGTGTCGACGTCGCCCAGGGCTATCGACATCCCGACGACGTAGTGGCCTTCGATCCGAATCGACTCGTTGTCCTCTTGATCCGCCAGCTCGAGGAGCTCTGCTCCCGTTTCCCCCGCCTTGACGACATTGCCGGTCTGCAGGTAGTAGCTGGCGAGGGCCCGGAGCACCGGGAACCTCTGTTCCACAGTTCCGGTCGCCTCCGACAGCTCCAGTGCCCTGGTGAACGCTTCCTCCACCTCTTCGTTGTACCCGCGCACGGCCATCAAGGCCCGGGCCAGGCTGGTGCGAAGTGTCAGCTCCTCGGCGGCCAGCTCCGGTGAAGGTTCGGCTGTGGCGAGGACACTCAGAGTGTCCGTGGCCAGTTCGATGGCAGCCCGGTACCACCCCTTGGCCTCATGCAGCGCCCAGAGCCCGTCGATGAGGTTGAAGAGCTGCTCCAGCTCCCCCTGCTCGACCCAGAAGCGCCACGCCGTCCTAAGGTTCCCAATCTCCGCCTCGAGGTCATCCATCGCCGACTCACGCTCGGGGCCACGCAGCCGGTCCTGCAGTCCCAGGGCGAACTCGGAGAAGTAGAGGGCATGGGCCCGGTGCACCTCCTCCTCACGCTCAGGGGAGTCGGCCAGCCGTTCCTGGGCGTACTCCTTGATCATTAGCAACATCGAGAATCGTTGCGAGTTCCCGCTCTCGTCGGTCCGTAACAGGCTCTTGTCCACGAGCGAGGCCAGGGAGTCGAGGATGAATCCGGCACCGATGGCCGAAGACGCCACAGTCTCGAGGGCCTGAAGCCGCGTCTTCGAAAACACCGACAACATCTCGAAGAGGTCGCGTTCGGGGTCTTCGAGGAGCTCATAGCTCCATCCGATGGCACCCCACAGTGTGCGCTGTCGGTCGGGCAGGTCGCGACCCCCCGCACCGAGTATGTCGAGCCTTTCCTGGAGACGGTCGAGAAGGTCGACCGGACTGAAAACGTTGAGACGCGCCGCGGCCAGCTCGATGGCGAGGGGAAGGCCATCGAGGCGGAGACAGATCCCGGCGATAGTCGAGGCGTTGTCTTCGTTGAGCCCAAAGTCTTGTCGAACCGACCGGGCTCGCTCCACGAAGAGCTGGACCGCTTCGGACTCGGCTATTGAGGAGGTCGGGTCCTTGGGGTGGGGGAGTGTGAGCGGGGGCACCGGGA
>Ga0255049_10000866_pt1 | contig 17756 bp, 14 predicted proteins | sample JV7_2_3_MG_FD_183615 | JGI IMG/M metagenome (GOLD analysis project Ga0255049, IMG submission 183615) | Seawater microbial communities from Jervis Inlet, British Columbia, Canada - JV7_2_3 | ecosystem: Environmental > Aquatic > Marine > Inlet | place: Canada: British Columbia | collected 2016-10-06
TATATCCGGCATTTTGGGCAACCAAAAGCTTAGGGTTATAGTCGAGTTCTTTGGCTGTATTTAGAAATAACAATGCGTCTGATGTATATGAAGAAGGCAACAAGACATCGGGGTTTTTAGCTTTAAGTCTTTGAATTTCGGAATTCAGGGTCGTGGTTTTTGCCTTGTAGCTTATTTTTTCCAGTACTTCATAGCCTTGCTCTTTAGCCATTCTTTTTTGGGTCCCACCGCTATCCGAACCCCAGAGTGTATCTTCATGAATGATGCCGACAGTTTTTAACTTGCCGCCATTTTTGCTATTAAAGTCGTTTAAAAACTCGAACATCAATTGGGTAAATTCGCCATCGTGAGGCGTTACTCTGAAAAAGTATTTAAAACCTCTTGTGGTTAATTTAGGCGAGGTTGACTCCCCATTGACCCAGGGTATTCCAGCCCGCTCAGCAACCTGGCTGGCTGCTCCTGTAACTGATGAATAATACGCACCGAACATGGCGTGGACCTTGTCGGAATTTAACATCTTTTCAGTTTCACCGATCCCTACCTCAGGCTTTCCACCGTGGTCGCCGACCACGATCGATATTTTTGCCCCAGCAAGTCCAGATAAACCACTGTCTTTAGCTAACGGCATATCAATATCATGACTGTTATTGATAATATCCATTGCAGTTCTTACTGCAGCCACGGCATCTTTGCCTACCTGGGCCACAGGTCCAGTTAGCGGATAAAGCACCCCAATCTTCACATTCTCTGCCGCGTTTAACGGTGATAGATAGGTAAGTGTTAAAATAACTGATAATATTAATTTTTTCATTTTATGCGCCCCTTTGAATTATCCAATCATTTAATGGCCCAAACAATATTAACTCAATGATTAACGAAATACACAATAAATTCATTCTAAAGAAATTTATACAGATCAGATGACGCTTGAAATTATATTGCAGGCTGTTGTTAGCGGTTTACTGATGGGATTGATTTATGCCCTGATCGCAGCAGGCCTGAGTCTAATCTTCGGGTTAATGAATATTGTCAATTTTGCTCATGGAGAGCATTTGATGCTGTCAATGTTCTCTTCTTTCTGGCTCTGGTCCCTGCTTGGCCTGGATCCGATTTTTTCCATTCCGATAACAGTTTTAATGATGGCGATATGTGGTGTGCTTACGCACTATTTATTAATTCGTTATATCTTAAAAGCTAGAATGCTGGTTCAAATATGCGCCACTTTCGGGTTATCAATATTCATCAGGGCTTTAGCCCAATTTATATGGACGCCGGATTTTAGAAGTGTTGATAAACCTTTATTAGAAGGAAGAATTGAGATAGCGAATATATTCATTGGGCAGCCTCAACTATTCGCAAGTTTGGTTTGTCTTTTTGCATTTGTAATTCTTTATCTATTTGTAACAAAAACTGAAACTGGTTTAGGACTTCAAGCTACCGCCCAGGACCGTGAAGCCGCTGAGATTGTGGGAATACCTTCAAACAGAATGTTTGCTATTGGGTGGGCAATTGGGCTTGGGTGTGTCGGAGTTGCAGGTGGCATGATGTCAAACTATTTTTTTATATTCACTGACGTTGGCGTTAATTTCGCATTATTTGCTTTTGTGGCTGTTGCACTGGGGGGATTCGGCAGCGTTATTGGCTGTTTATATGCGGGTATAATTATTGGCCTGGTTGAATCGCTTGGCGGTTTACTAATCGACCCTTCGTTTAAACTTTTATATGTATTTGCAATTTACCTGTTAGTAGTCATTTACAGACCGCAGGGATTATTTGGAAGATACTAATGGACAGTATTTTAAGCAATGCAAAGCTGGAACCGGTCTGGCACATCAATAACAAAATAATTTTTCTACTGGCTTGCCTGGCATTATTCCTGATTATTTTTCCGCTTTTTGGTCCGAGTTCATTTTATTTGCATCTAATGATCATGATTTTCATGTACGCGGTAATGGCCCAATCCTGGAATATCATAGCAGGCCTGTCCGGCCAGATTAGCCTGGGGCACGCGGTTTTTTTTGGTATCGGGGCTTATACAAGCTCTTTTTTATTCGTGGAATATGGCATTACCCCCTGGATCGGTATTTTTATTGGAATGATTTTTTCCGCCCTGGTTGCGGTATTAATTGGTATTCCAATGTTGAGACTCAGCGGGCATTATTTTGCGATTGCAACACTATTGATCGGGATAAGTTTTCAGCTTGTTTTCCAAAGATGGGAACTGGTAGGTGCTGCATCCGGTTTATGGATACCCCTGACAGAGGGGAGTTCCTGGTTTGCATTCCAATTTCACGATAGCAAGGCGCCTTACTATTATATTTTTCTGATATTTTTTATTCTGACTTTCCTGTTTGCCTGGCGACTAAGTAGATCAAAAATTGGTTTTAGACTTCGTGCTATCAGGGATGATTACCAGGCTGCCTCAAGTCTTGGTATTAATGTCGCTAAATATAAAATTATTGCCTATGCGATCTCGGCAATTGTTATGGCGCCAATGGGTAGCTTATTCGCGCAGTATATTTTAATCGTTGACCCGGACAGGATGTTTAGTATGGAAATATCCATCATTGTTCTTTTAATGACGGTATTGGGTGGCATCGGAAATATTTGGGGGCCATTGATCGGCGTGGCAATTCTAATTCCAGTTTCAGAATATTCCAGGATGTATCTTGGCGGAACAGGGGGTGCGGTAGATCAAATATTTTATGGATTGATATTAATGTTGATTTGTATTTTTCGCCCGGCGGGGCTGATTTCTTTTTTCCCGAAGCATATTCTTGAAAGAAAAAAGCAAAGATGAAAATTTTATCAATCGAAAACTTAAGCAAATCTTTTGGTGGAATTAAAGCCAATCATGATATTTCGTTTGATATTAACGAAGGTGAAATCCTGGGGATAATCGGCCCCAATGGCGCTGGAAAATCTACCTTGTTCGACCTGATCACAGGATATACTAAAGCGGATGCCGGGAAGATTATATTCAACAATAAAAACATACTTGGTTTAGGGCCAGACAAGATAAGCAACCTGGGTATTGGGCGGACATTTCAAAAACTGAAACCTTTCGCGGACCAGACATTATTGGAAAATGTGATGATTGGGTCTTTCGTAAAGGAATCCAATATTAAAAAGGCAAGAGATAAAGCTTTAGAGATAATAGATTTTGTCGATTTGATTGAAAAAAGACACCATTTTGCCGGGGAGTTATCTACCGGCCAGAGAAAGAGGCTAGAGCTGGCAAGAGCGATGGCTATCGAGCCTAAATTATTGTTGATGGATGAAGTAACGGGTGGCGTTGATCAAAAAACAATACCGGGGCTTGTGGAACTGATTAAAAAACTTAAAGCGTCAGGGATCACCATAGTCACCATCGAACATAACATCAATATCATAATGGAGATTTCCGACAATATTCTGGCACTGGACCAGGGGCAAAATATTGCTTTTGGAAAAGCTAAAGAAATTCAAAATAACCAAAAGGTAATAGACTCATATTTAGGATCGGTCGATGTTGCTTGATATCAAAAATATCGATGTCTTATATGATGACTTCCAGGTGATTTGGGATGTTTCACTTAATGTTCAAAAAGGAGAAATGGTGGCACTTCTTGGGCCAAATGGTTCGGGGAAAAGTACAATTTTGAATACGATAAGTAATTTGATCAATCATAAACAAGGCGCAATTTATTTTGACAATAAGCTCATTAGTAACCAGCCTACATTTCGTAGAACACAAATAGGCATATCCCATGTTCTTGAGAGACGAAGGGTATTCCCACATTTGACAGTTTTTCAAAATTTGTTACTTGGAGCCTGGCATCAAAAAGATAAAGAAACCAGGCAAGAATCATTATCAAAAATTTATAAAATATTTCCAAAACTGGAAATGCGATCAGGTCAGCTTGCCCACACCATGTCTGGCGGGGAGCAACAGATGCTTGCAATTGCAAGAGGATTAATGGGCTTGCCAAGACTCTTGATGGTAGATGAGCCTTTTTTAGGATTATCGCCAATTGTTGTAAGGGATTTAATTGGAGTATTCAGGAAAATTGTCAACCAGGGTATCTCGATTTTATTTGTAGAACAAAATGTCAGGTTGGCCTTGAGTATGGCTGATAGAGGGTATGTCCTGGAAAGTGGAAGACTTGTAATTTCTGGTAATTCAGAAGATCTTATTGATAACGAAAAGGTAAAAAAAGTTTTTTTGGGAGATTAATTTTACAACATGGTCACTATCATTGCTCACAGGGGCGCGAGAAGCCTCGCGCCTGAAAATACCCTGGCTGCAGCCCGAAAAGCCCATAGCCTCGGTGCTGATTTGTGGGAAAGCGATGTTGCGGTCACGGCTGATGATCAACTGGTGCTGATGCACGACGATGCAATGACGCGCACCACAAACGTCGCCGATATTTTTCCCGAACGCGTCCCCGCGGCGTTTTCCACTTACAGCCTGGCTGAAATCCGCTCGCTCGACGCTGGCTCATGGTTCGAACGCGATGATCCGTTTGGGCAGGTCGCCGCGGGTGCTGTCGATCGTCAGGAGCTGGCAGGATATGCCGGTGAGAAGGTGCCGACGCTGCGGGAGGCCTTCGAACTCACACTTGAGCTGGACTGGTTTCTCAACCTGGAGTTAAAGGCTCAACCCGTACCCAAAGAGGATTTTGATGTGGTTGGCGCCGTTCTAGACCTGGCCGACGAGGTTGGAATTGGACCCGATCACCTGCTGTTTTCATCTGCCCGGTTTTCATGGTTGAAAACTCTGAAGCGGCACAGGCCAGAATTCGAAGTCCAGGCTATCCTCGGACTCTTTCCTGAAGATCCGATGGACTTCACCGACCTGTTTTTCGATACCTTTAATCCACGTCTTACCCGTGTTTCGGTGGACCGGCTCGAAAGGCAGGTCGAACTGGGACTCAAACTTAACCCTTATACCGTCAACGATGATGAGATGATCGCTCGCCTCATAGGGATTGGCGTTGCAGGTCTCATCACCGATTTTCCACAGAAGTGTCCTAGATGACAAATTCCCCAGTGACAACAGCGAAGCACCGTTTCTGTATAGTCAATTGCTATCCAGAGGCCAGCCGCAAAAATTTTGACCTGTCCGACGTTGGTCATCCGCATGATCTGTTCCTCGATTTTTTGCGGCGCGAGGCGCCCCATGCCAGCGGAGAAATCGTGTACGTGGCAGATCCAGACTTCGCGCTGCCATCGGGCACCACCATCGACGCCTTTGATGGCTTCATCTGGACGGGTTCGGATCTTACTGTTTATCATGTGGATGACCCACGCGTTGCCGGGCAGATCGATTTCGCGCGGACATTAATGAATAGTCGAACAGCCAGTTGGGGTAGTTGCTGGGGGATTCAGTTGGCGGCACTGGTGGGTGGAGGCGAGGTGGCGCTCAGCCCGCGTGGCCGCGAATGGGGAATTGCCCGGGGAATCGAGCTGAATGATGCAGCCCTCTCATCGCCGATGCTGGCAGGAAAGCCGGTAAAATTTGACGCATTTATCATGCATCTGGATGAAGTCACGAGATTACCGGCAGGTACTGTTTCACTCGGTGGTAATGCCCATACGGCGATCCAGGCCGCTGTGATAGTAAACGGTGACGCTTGTTTCTGGAGTACCCAATATCATCCTGAATACAACTTGCATGAAATGGGCCGTTTGATTGCGGCCAGGGCCGAGGCGCTGGTAAGAGAGGGCCATTTCCCGGATGACGAGGCTGTTGCGACCTATGCCGCAGATATGAAAGCGCTCTATGCAAATCCGGATTCAGCCGAGCTGCGAGAGCGACTTGAAGTTAGCGACGACATCATCGACCCGAAAATCCGTGAAGTCGAATTGCGCAACTGGTTAAGATTTATTGACTCGCGAGTGGCGTGAATGCAACTATCGGGCGGTCGCTGCCTAACTGCCTGAAATATGGAATTTTACAGCGCTGTATAACTAACTGTCGTGGATAAAGCATGCATCCAGTATTCGTCTTTGGGACTTTGAAGCAAGGTTTCCCAAATTCGGGCACAAATCAAGGTTCTCGTGTACCGGGAGAATTTCTTACTAAAAATCGATATCCGCTGTACCTGGTGGGCGAGCGTTATTCGCCCTGGTTAGTATTATCTAAAGATGAGGGCTTCCAGGTACGTGGTCAGGTTTTCATGGTTGATGAAGCAGGCCTAGGTGACATGGACCGCTTGGAGAGAACCCATGAAGCAGACGGTTATCGCAGGGTTCAAATGCCGGTGTTTTCAGAATTCACATATGAGGAAATGCAGGTTTTTGTGTTTGTAAAACCACCGGAGCATCTTGAGGGTATGCTGGTTCAGCTTGGACCAATAGCTGAATATGAACTTAAACATTCATCGCTTTACCAGAAACGTAACCCCTGACATGTACTAAATCTGGTTCGCAACAGGTGGTATTTGTAGCTCTATTGGCTATCCTGCCGCCACCTCCGGTAGTTTCTCCAGGGCTTCGTGCATCGCCCCTTCGTCGTGCGGTTGGTCGGTCAGATCGCCGGCGAAATAGTCGGTATAGGCCTGCATATCGAAATGGCCGTGGCCGGAGAGGTTAAAGAGAATGGTCCTGGTCACGCCCTCTTGTTTGCATCGTGCCGCTTCCTCGAATGTTGCTTTGATGGCGTGGGTCGATTCCGGGGCAGGGATGATGCCCTCGGCGCGGGCGAATTCCACACCGGCGGCAAAACACTCGGTTTGCTGGTAAGCTTCGGCCTCGACCAGGCCGCCATGGACCAGTCCGCTGACCAGCGGCGACATGCCGTGATAGCGCAGGCCCCCTGCATGGAAGCCGGGTGGCACGAAACCCGACCCCAGCGTATGCATCTTGACCAGCGGCGTCAGGTGCGCGGTATCGCCGAAATCATAGGCGTAGCTTCCCTTTGTCATTGTCGGGCAGGATACCGGCTCAACGGCAACATAGCGTCGTGAGCGCCCGCCGCGAAACTGCTGGCCGAGGAACGGAAAGGCCAGGCCGGCAAAATTACTGCCACCACCGGCACAGCCGATAATTACGTCCGGGTCATCACCAGCCATTTCCATTTGCTCGATGGCTTCCAGGCCAATCACAGTTTGGTGCAGCAATACGTGGTTGAGTACGCTGCCCAGCGCATATTTGGCGTCATCGTTTTGCGCAGCCACTTCGACGGCCTCGGAAATAGCAATGCCCAGAGAGCCGGTGGAATCGGGGGTTTCGGCAAGAATGGCACGGCCTGACTCTGTCTCGGTACTGGGACTGGCGACACAACGTGCACCATAGGTTTCCATGGCGGAGCGACGATAGGGTTTCTGGTCGTAACTAATGCGCACCATGTATACATCGACCGGCAAGCCGAACAGATTGCCGGCAAAGGCCAGCGACGAGCCCCACTGACCGGCCCCGGTTTCCGTTATCAGGCGTTTAGTGCCCTCTTCCTTGTTATAAAAAGCCTGGGCGACGGCAGTGTTGGGTTTGTGGCTTCCGGATGGGCTGACACCTTCGTATTTGTAATAAATGTGAGCTGGAGTATCGAGGGTCTGTTCGAGTCGCCGGGCGCGAAACAGTGGCGCCGGGCGCCAGAGGTGATAAACCTCGCGAACTGGTTCCGGAATTTCGATTTCGCGTTCAGCCGAAACTTCCTGGCCGATGAGTGCCATGGGAAACAACGGCGCCAGGTCATCAGGCCCGATGGGTTGACCGGTCCCCGGATGCAACACCGCAGCTGGTGGCTCGGGCATATCGGATATGATGTTGTACCATGCGCGCGGAATACGGTCTTCCGGCAATAAGAATTTGGTTTCGCTGCTCATCGGGTCCCCTGTGTTTAGAAGCTACTTGAATCGGATTTATAACCGGCCGAACCCCATAACTGGAAGGGGTATGCGGACGATTCCGTCCAGCCTTATTCGCGGACGGGCTAGAAAAAGTAGAAGAAGTATAAAGGCTATAATTTCAATTATCCAGCTCCAATAAACCTGCGTTTAGGCCGCTTATCTGGCATCGCGTGCAAGCCGAACACGAGCTGTATAATGCATCGGCCAGCCAATTCTGAACCTATATGTCATCATCAGGGGCCTACCTGGAAAGCAAACCGGCCAGGCTTTGAATTTATTGGTAAAAATCGACAGTTGTCACCGCTTTCTTGCAATATGCAGGTTGGGGAGCCACTGATCAATTGGATGGGGCCGGTGGAAAACTGCAAGGTCTACCTGTGTCACTAAATGCAGTATCATTACACCAATTCCGCCATAGTATCCAGGTTGGCTCAAGATGTCGGCAGTATGGTATTGGTAAGCTTAATCATTTGCGCAAATTGGGGTTCTTTATGCTTTCTCACGTTAGAAATTATTTTCTTTGTCTCTGCCTGATCTTAATTACTCAGACCAGTTACGCATCCCATGGGGCTGGACCAGACGTGGCAATAGAGGAGACCAGGATTGGCCAGGGTATCGAGGCCTCGTCGTTTTCGGTTGTCGACGTTCACTACACGGGTAAACTCGAAGACGGCACTATTTTTGATTCGAGTGTAGGGCGCGGAGAACCGTTTCGATTTACCCTGGGTGCAGGCCAGGTGATTCCAGGCTGGGATATCGGCATTCGGGGTATGAAGCAGGGCGGCAAGCGGGTATTGAATATTCCCGCGGCGCTGGCCTATGGCCAGAGAGGCGCCAGTAGTGTTATTCCACCAAACGCGGCCCTGACATTTGATGTTGAGCTGGTCTCGGTAACCCCGCCGCCATTTGTCAGTATCAGTAATTCCCAGCTTGTGGCGAAACTTGATAGCGGCATCAAGCTGATCGATATCCGTCGTCCCGAGGAATGGGCGCAGACAGGTATTGTTGATGGCAGCATTAAGTCAACCGCATTCGACGGCCAGGGGCAATTTCTGAAGTCATTTGTCGAAATGCTTGAAAAAACTGTGCAGCCGGATGAGGAGTTTGCGGTGATTTGTCGCACCGGTAATCGTACTGCAAACTTGTCCAATTGGCTGGCGACCAGGGGAGGATACAAGAACGTGTTAAACGTTCAAGACGGTATCGTCTCATGGATAAAGCAAGGGCTACCGGTCAGTAAATCCGGTACCTGATACCTGGGTTAAAGATGAACTAAATCGGCCTCTTAGGTAACCACGCTATTTTGTCCAATTTAAGGATAACGGGGAAAATAAAAGCCAGATTTTGATAGGTAGTTTTATCTGCAGATACCCAAAACAAATTCATCTACTACTGAATACCGATGTCGGAGCCAATCGTTTACGCTCCACTTGTAACTTGATTTAGGTCAACGAACTAAAATTTGATTGAACTAGGCTATTTTGGCAGGCTTCGGCTGATTCTATAGATGTGGGAAATACAGATACATGCCACTTGATGCGGACAACGACCCTAATGAAGATCTGACTTCGGATGTCAATAATCCGGTTGGCGCTGCCCTCGTTATTGGCGGTGGCATCGCCGGTATGCAGGCCTCACTTGATCTCGCCAATACCGGTTACAAGGTTTACATGGTCGAAAACAACTCGGCCATTGGCGGCAACATGGCACGCCTGGACAAAACTTTCCCTTCCAACGACTGTGCCATGTGCACGATCTCACCCCGTCTGGTAGATTCAGAGCAACATCTCGACGTGGATGTCCTCACCAGTACCGATGTGGTACAGGTTAGCGGGAAAGCTGGAAACTTCACCGCTACCCTGCACACCAGGTCACGGTTTATCGATGCCGATCTATGTACAGCCTGCGGCGACTGTGCCGAAGTTTGCCCGGTGTCGGCTGAAAATGCTTTCGACGGCTTACTGGTCAAACGCCGCGCAGCCTACAAGCTCTATCCGCAGGGTGCACCTAACGCATTTGCCATCGAAAAGCGCGGCGTCGCACCTTGCCGCGATGCCTGTCCCGCCGGGCAGCGTGCACAGGGCTATATCGCCCTGATCGCCGAGGGCCGCGTTGAAGAGGCCTATCGCTCGATTAAAAGAGACAACCCCTTCCCCGGTATTTGCGGACGCATCTGTAATGCACCATGCGAACGAGCCTGCAGTCGTGGCAAGGTCGACGAAGCGGTCAGCATCCGCAACCTGAAGCGATACGTCACCGATGGCATGATGGACAAGGAACGAATTTCTCCGCAACCGGCGCAACGCCTGCATGACGAGAAAATCGCCATTGTCGGTGCCGGCCCCTGTGGTCTGACAGCCGCGCAGGATCTGGTGCTGGCCGGCTATGAGGTTACCGTGTTTGAATCCCTGCCGATTGCCGGTGGCATGTTGCGCATTGGTGTTCCCGAATACCGGCTGCCCGCCGATATCATCGAGCGCGAGGTCGCTGATATTATTGATCTGGGTATAGATCTGCGTCTGAATACAGCGATTGAAAATATCGATGGTTTAATTGCCGACGGGTATGGCGCCGTGCTGGTTTCGGTGGGTGCGCACGAAGGCAACTTGCTGCCCATCCCCGGCAATGATCTAAACGGTATTCTGATCAACACGGTGTTTCTGCGTAATGTTCGCCTGCATCAGCTCGACAGCTCTGCTCGCGACCCACGACCTGATGTGGCCGGAAAACGTGTCGTCGTCATAGGTGGTGGTGATGTTGCCATGGACGTGGCGCGTACCGCTCGCCGCCTGGGTGCTGCCGATATTCAAATTGCCATGCGTGAACACGAAGATGCTATCCCGGCCAGCCCGGAAGAAGTCGTTGGCGCGCGTGCGGAAAACATCAACTTGCACACTTCGATAAATTTCCTCTCTATCAAGGATGACGGCAGTGGTAACGTGGCTGCTGTAGAATGTCAGCGCGTCAACAAGTTCGGCATCGACGAAAAAGGTCGCTGGATTGCCGATGTAATCGAAGGCTCCGAGTTTATTATTGATGCTGATGTGGTGGTCTTCAGCGTTGGTCAGAAAGCCGGGCTATCTTTGATCCCGGAAGCCAGTGACGTAAAAGTGAATGCGAACAATACGCTCGATGTGAATCCAAATACTTTTGCCACCGGCCGCCCAGGCATATTCGCTGCCGGCGATGCGGTCAGTGGCACGGCTTTTGTTATCGAGGCGGTCGCTACCGGCCACAGGGCTGCCACGTCCATACAGAGTTACCTGCGTGGCGAAGACATGGATATCCCTGAAGCGGACCGTCCCGTCGCAAGCTTTACCCAGCAACAACTCGATATTCGCGTTCTGAAAGGCGAGATTATCCCGGCGCCGCGGGTACAACACACAAGCCTGTCGCTCGACAAACGGGATGGATTTGAGGAAGTTGACCAGTGCTTCAGCAAAGCCGAGGCCATGGCCGAAGCGGCACGCTGTCTGAACTGCGGTATCTGCTCGGAGTGCCTGGCCTGCGAAGACGCCTGTGAAATCGGGGCCATCGACATGGACGGCCTGGCAAAGACTTACGATGTCAAAGTCGGTGTCGTAATCATGGCGCCGGGCTATCGGCCCTATGCCGCGGAACATGCCGAAGAGTTTGGCCTGGGTCGCTACCCTAACGTCCTCACATCGATTCAATACGAACGCCTGTTATCGGCCTCCGGCCCAACTGGCGGCAAGGTGCTGCGCCCGTCAGACACCAAAAGGCCAAAACGCATCGCCTGGTTACAGTGCATCGGTTCGCGCGATGCCAACCATGACTACTGCTCGTCCGTATGCTGCATGTACGCCACCAAGCAAGTTACCATTACCAAGGGTCATTGGCCCGATATCGACATGGAAGTATTCATCATGGATCTGCGCTCCTTCAGCAAGGGCTATGAGGCCTATTATAAAAATGCTCATGACAATCTGGGGGTTCGTTATACCCGTAGCCGTGTCTCCAAAATCATTGAGGACCCGGTTAGCAAAAACCTGGTGCTACGCTACATGGATCGCAACGCAGGTGCTAATGGTGGAACGGGCGAATCGATTCGTGAAGAGATATTCGACATGGTGGTACTGTCCGTCGGTATGGAAATCGACGACAGCACTAAAGAAATGGCCGGGCGTCTCAATGTTGAAGTGGATGACTATGGTTTTTGCAAGACTCTGCAATACAACCCCTTGCAGACCAGCCGCGAGGGATTTTATGCCGTTGGCCCGTTTCGTGAACCAAAGGATATCCCCGAGTCACTACTCGAAGCCAGTGGTGCAGCCGCCCAGGCCGGGGCCATGCTGCGCAAGTCGCGTGGCACCCTGACCCGCGAAGCAGTATTCCCGCAGGAACGTGACGTAACAACAGAAAACCCAAAGGTCGCTGTCTTTGTTTGCCATTGCGGTACTAATATTGGCGGCTATCTGGATGTTCCCAGGGTTGCTGAATACGCCAGGGGCTTGCCCGGCGTTATTTATTCGGAAGATCCGATGTATGCCTGCTCCCAGGACAGCGTGGCGCAAATCACCGAAAAGGTGAAAGAAATGGGCGCTAACCGTGTGGTTATTGCTGCCTGTACGCCGCTAACCCACGAACCGGTATTCCGCAAGTCTTTACGCTCTGCCGGGTTGAACGCCTACCTGCTCGATATGGCCAACATTCGCAACCAGTGCTCATGGGTGCATTCACACGACTGGGATGCGGCGACCGAAAAAGCCAGCGACATGGTGCGTATGTCCGTTGCGCGGGCCAACAACCTGCATTCATTACCGACCAGTGAAATGTTGGTGCAGAGCGGCGCCCTGGTCATCGGCGGCGGTGCTGCCGGTATGGAAGCGGCAATCACGCTCGCCGACCAGGGTTTCCCGGTTGACCTGGTGGAACGTGGCAGTGAACTCGGCGGCGCGCTTCGTCACCTGCATTACGGACTCGAAGAGTTTGGTATTGAAGCGGCTCTGCCGCCGCAAGGGGCTGACGGGTTTCTCGGCCCGCAGGACTATCTGCATAAGCTGATCGCAAAGGTGGAAGGCCACCCGTCCATCTGTTTTCACTTCAACGCGGAAGTCGTGAACGCGCAGGGTTTCATGGGCAACTTCACATCGACCATTGCCTACGCGGACCGTCAGGAACGCATCGAGGTCAGCCACGGTGCGACCATAGTCTGTGTTGGCGGTGTCGAATACCGCGGTGAGGAATATGCCTATGGAACCGATCCACGAATCACCACCCAGCAGCTATTCGAAGGCAGGCTGGCCGCATTCGAAAGCGGTGCAGGCGAAATCCCGAATAATGTTGTGATGATCCAGTGTGTCGGACCGGCGGATAATTATTGCGGCCGCATCTGCTGCACCAGCGCGTTGAAGAATGCACTGACCCTGAAGCGATTGAACCCATCGGCCCAGGTTACCGTGATCTACAAGGATATCCGCACCTACGGTTTCAAGGAGCGTATCTATACCCAGGCGCGCGAGGCGGGTGTCATCTTCATACACTACGAAGACGAACGCCAAGCCGAGGTCACGGTCGATGACGATGGTGTACTGAATGTCAGCGTCTGGGAAGAAGTCCTCGGCAAACAAATGCAGCTGAAACCAGATATGGTGGTTCTCAGCTCGCCCATCGTTCCTTCACCCGCCGCGGAAGACCTGGCCAGCAAACTGAAGGTCGCGCAGGACGCCGACGGTTTCTTCCTCGAAGCTCATGTCAAGTTGCGCCCGGTCGACTTCCTCGCCGATGGCATATTCATGGCGGGCCTCGCGCACTATCCCAAGCTGCTGCAGGAATCCATCATCCAGGCCAAGGCTGCGGCAGCACGAGCAGCAACTATCCTCTCGCGTGACACGCTGACCACTGGCGGTCCGGTGGCCGAGGTCAACAAGGCCATGTGCGTTGCCTGTCTGACCTGTATTCGTAGCTGTCCCTTCGGTGCGGCCCGAATTGCCAGTGATGCGGAAAGTATCGGCGGCATTCTGGGCGCGGCTTATATTGAATCGGCGCTGTGTCAGGGCTGTGGTCTATGTACTGCATCCTGCCCGGCTGGCGCCATCGAGTTGAAGCACTACACGGAAAACCAGATCGGCGCCAAACTCGATGCCCTGTTTGAAAAGGCGTATATATAAATGAGTGCCACAGAGAAAACCTTTGCACCGCAAATCGTGGCTTTTTGCTGTCGACACTGTGCCTATTCGGCCGCTGATCTCGCGGGTAGTGCTCGCATGAGCTATTCGCCATCGATCAAGATTGTCGAAATGCCGTGTACAGGCCGCGCTAATGTGGTGGAAATTCTTCACGCCCTGGAAAAGGGTGCGGACGGGGTCGCGGTTGCAGGATGCCTGCCCGGTACCTGTCACTACATTAAGGGAAACACGCTGGCGAAACATCGCATCGACCATGTAACCGAGTTGCTCAAGACCATCGGCCTGGAACAACAACGCGCGCGCATGATCAACGTCTCCGCGGCCATGGGCGCGCAGTTCGTCGCCGAATTTACAAATTTTGTCGATACCATCAAAACACTGGGGCCATCTCCGTTATCGGGAGAAACCAGCAATACCCGGGTCGGGAGCCAATCATGATTGTCGCTGAACAGAAACCGCTGAATGAAATCAAGTCGATGCTCAAGGGCTGTAAGAAAGTCCTCGCCGTCGGCTGTGGCACCTGTGTCACGGTGTGCTTTGCCGGAGGCAAGCAGGAAGTCGGTATTCTCTCGGCCTCGCTGCGCATGTCCACCGATCTCGATGGTGAAGCCGTCAATATCGATGAAACCATGGTCCAGCGCCAGTGCGAGAAAGAATACAACGCGCCACTGGAAGCTGATCTGGAACAGTACGATGCCATCCTGTCACTGGGATGTGGTGTCGGGGTGCAGTCGCTCGCCCAGCAATTTCCCGGCAAGCGCATTCTGCCTGCGCTCAACACCAAGTTCATGGGCTATCCGGCCGAACACGGTGTGTGGGAAGAACGCTGCCAGGGCTGCGGCAATTGCGTACTGCATATTACCGGTGGAATCTGCCCGGTTAGCCGCTGCCCCAAGTCGCTGTTCAATGGTCCCTGCGGGGGGTCGCAGTCGGGCATCTGCGAAGTGGATGAAGAAACCGAATGTGCCTGGCACCGCATTTGCGAGAACCAGCTCAACCTGGGCCTGTTCGACGAAATGATGGAAATCCAGCCCGCCAAGGACTGGTCTTCGGCCCGCGATGGCGGTCATCGCCGGATTGTACGCGAGGATGTTCGCATCCCGCATGACGGCAAGGCATAAAATAGAAGATGCGCGCATGAACACGATGAAATTCCCCGCTTTCACAATGCCCGAAAACAGCTACAGGCTACCTATCGCCGAACGCTGTGACAGTAACCTGGCGCGCGTACTGGCGTCGGGCCAATTTGTGGTTACCGGTGAAATCGGGCCGCCAAAAGGGTACGACCCGGAAGTGGTGCGCAGCAAAGCCCGCCTGTTACTCGGCTGTGTGGACGCTGCTAACGTAACCGACAACCAGGCTGCCGTGGTGCGCATGAGCTCGATCGCCGCAGGCCAGATCATGATGGAGGAAGGCCTGGAGCCGATCATCCAGATGACCTGCCGGGATCGTAACCGGCTCGCCATGCAGGCCGACCTGCTGGGGGCTTACGCGCTCGGTATGCGAAACCTGTTGTGCCTGTCGGGTGATCACCAGTCTTGCGGCAACCATCCCGGAGCCAAGAATGTCCACGACATCGATTCGATGCAGTTTCTGCGCATGATGAAAGAGATGCGCGACGAAAACAGGTTCCAGTGCGGTGAAGAAATTCAGGGCGGCGGCCCACGTTTCCTCATCGGAGGTGCGGCCAACCCGTTTGCCGATCCGGCAGAATGGCGCCCCTATCGCCTGGCGAAGAAAGCCATTGCCGGGGCGGACTTCGTTCAGACCCAACTTGTCTACGATATGCAACGCTTCCGCGAATATATGAAACGCGTGGTCGACATGGGGGTGGCCGAACAACTCAAGATTATCGTTGGTGTTGGTCCGCTAAAGAGCGCCGGTATGGCAAGGGTTATGCGCGATCGAATTCCGGGCATGAGCGTTCCCGACGCGATTATTGATCGTATGGCCGGGGCGGTTGAAGGTATCGATACGGACAACAAGCACGAACGAGCCGCCGCATGGCAGGCCGAAGGTATCAAGATTTGCATCGAACAGGTTCTGGAAATTCGTGAGATCGAAGGCGTTGTAGGGGTCCATATCATGGGCATCGAGTGGGAAGAGGTAATTCGCCCTATCGCGCAAGGGGCAGGCCTGCTACCACGGCCGATCATCGAGGCATAGTTGGAGACTGGAAGAAACGGTATGGCGCTTGCAGAGACACAAACCACAAGTTCCCCCTGCCCCATGGCAGCGAGTGGCCCGTTGCCACTGGTGGAGGTGGTCCGAGAAGCGACCGGGGATAATGTTTTCGAATGCTACCAGTGCGTTAAGTGCACAAGCGGTTGTCCCCTGGCCGATGAGTTCGATCTCGCCCCCCACCAGATCATGCGCAGCGTGCAGTTCAACGACATTGCGGTGCTGAAAAGCAGATCCATTTGGCTGTGTGCGTCGTGTTATACCTGCGCCACGCGCTGCCCGCAGAAAATTGACGTTACCGGGGTGATCGATGCGTTGCGTATCGAAGCGCGCAAGCGTGGCGTAAAACCGGCGGTGCCGGAAATCGCCAGGTTCAACGAACTGTTCATGCGCAGCATCAAGATCTTTGGCCGGGCTTACGAGCTGGGGTTGATGGCAAGCTTTAACATGGCGCTAGGGCGGCCGTTTCGCGACTTAAAACTCGGCATACGCATGTTTGCCAAAGGCAAGCTGAGCATCCTGCCACACTTCGGCAAGGGCAGGACCAAAGCTGTGAAGCTGCCCTATAATCCGAAAGCCATTGGCTACTATCCGGGCTGTTCACTGAGCTCCAGTGCCATAGAATACGGTAAATCGGTGAAGAACATTGCCGGTGCACTGGATCTCGAATTGATCGAACCCAGAGACTGGACCTGCTGTGGATCCAGTGCGGCACACGCAACCGATCCTAAAGCCGCCAACGTTCTGCCCATGAGTACCGTGGCCACGATCGAACAGATGGGCCTCGATACCGTGACCTCGCCGTGCAGCGCCTGTTACTCGCGGCTCAAGCATGCCGAGCAGTCAGTCACCAACAAGGAGAAGGTGCGCAGGGAAGTCAGTAATGAACTGGGTTATGCATATAAAGGCTCGGTAAAAGTTCGGCACTTGATGGATATAATCGTTGACCGTGTCGGTCTCGACGAGGTGCGCAAGCGTGTCACCAATCCACTCAAGGGTCTCAAGCTTGCCTGTTACTACGGTTGCCTGATCACCCGGCCATCCCGCGTTACCGGGGCCGAAAACCCGGAATACCCGCAGAAAATGGACCGCCTGGTGAAGACGCTGGGCGCAGAAACCGTGGACTGGTCACGCAAGACCGAATGCTGCGGTGGCTCGCTGGCGATCAACAAGACCGAGATCACGGTCAAAATGATGCGGCGTATCATGGACGACGCAAAGGCCTGTGGTGCAGAAGCCATCGTCACCATGTGCCCGATTTGCCACCTCAACCTGGACTCCCGTCAGAGTGGCATGGGTTACAGCGAGGCCGAAGAAATTCCCATCTTTCAGGCCACACAGCTTATGTCGCTGGCATTTGGGCAGGGCGCATATAAGGCCGCGCTAGGGAACAACCTGACCAATCCGAAGCCTTATCTACAGGAAAAGGGTATATTGTCTTAACCACAATTCTTAATAATTCCAGAATTGTAGGAGGCGACATCATTGGGAACGCGAATCTCTTTCTTTACTTGCTGGAATAGTGAAAATAGGGTGTTAATATTTCCTATACTTCCGAGGTGATCGAAATGAACAAACCTTTCGAGCCTACATC
>Ga0255049_10000868_pt1 | contig 17740 bp, 15 predicted proteins | sample JV7_2_3_MG_FD_183615 | JGI IMG/M metagenome (GOLD analysis project Ga0255049, IMG submission 183615) | Seawater microbial communities from Jervis Inlet, British Columbia, Canada - JV7_2_3 | ecosystem: Environmental > Aquatic > Marine > Inlet | place: Canada: British Columbia | collected 2016-10-06
TAGCATTGATTTCTCGATCTTGATACAATAAAAGTCACTTGAAATCATACACTTATCTGTTTTCTCCGGTTCGCCTTTACCCACTAATTTTTCGGACGAGGCATTTTTAAAAGCCAGACAGCGAACATAGGTTTTTTCATACTCTGTTGGCTACAATATTTCTGGATTAGCTATGTTCTGAGGTTGACCCTGAAAATAATTCACCACATTTTCAAAGGCGATATTAAAATACAACTCATAGTTATTTTTCTCAACATAACCTAGATGAGGAGTGCATAACACATTAGGCATGGCAAGCAATGGCTCCTGCTCCAACGTCGTTGGCTCCGAATCATACACATCGAGTGCAGCAAATCCTGGTCGCCCTTCCTTCAATGAGCGGATGAGAGCATTGGTTTCAATCAATTGGGCTCGACTGGTATTGACGATAAGTGCATCCTTTTTCATCAGCTGAAGATCGTCATAAGTGACACAAGCCTTAGTCTTCGAGCTCAGGCGCAAATGTAGTGACAACACATCTGATTGAGCAAAAAACTCCTGTTTCGATGTGGCGGCCTCAAATCCATCAGACAGTGCTTTGTCTTTCGATACCTGGCTCCCCCAGACCACTATCTTCATGCCGAAAAATTTTGCGTACTTTGCGATACGTTGCCCAATTTTTCCGTAGCCCCAAATACCAATGGTCAAATTATTGAGCGTTCTGCCCAATCCCAGTGAACCTGAATATTGCCAGGAACCCTGTTGGAAATTGACCGCATAAGGAACAATGTGGCGGCTTGAAGCTAGTATCAGAGACCAACATAATTCGGATGGCGCTATCGGTGAACCAACACCTTCAGCAACAGCGACGCGATGTTCATTGCAGGATTCCAGGTTAATATGATTGCTGATCTTACCGGTTTGACTGATCAGCTTTAAATTAGGCAGCCGGGCAAGGAGCTCAGGACTAAATTCTGTTCTTTCGCGAATCAGGACCACCGCGTCTTTGTCTAGTAAACGACTTACCAGTTGGTCAAAAGACTCTGGTTTATCGATATAGACGGTGGTGTCCAGACCATCTAACAGCGCGTAACAGTTCAGGCCTTTTACCACATCCTGATAATCATCAAGTATTGCTATCTTCACGGCATATTCCCGGGTGTTTAAGTGTCTGTCGTCAGAATGTAAAACTGTTGTCGTTAGTGTTTATTCGCGACTCACGATCGTCCGATCACTTTAATATTTGAGCTACAGAGTTCCAGTACCGCTTACTGACCTGGACGCTGAAAATCAAGTCTCTATAGATTGTCTGATAAATCGTAGTCAGAACAAAGTCATTTCTAATATCAGACAAAGACATGTTTCGGACACAATTTCATAACGGGGCTTGGAGCAGAAGCCACTTTTCCATGGTTATGGGTGAAAGCAGATTTTACGAGGCGGATAATAATATGCTAAGTCGAAGCTTGAGGCGATAAAAGACCCCATAAAAACAAGCCCTGGCGCCCTGGGCGACTCGATGAACAGGAGAATTTTTCCCCCACATAGCCTATATATTAATATCCCGGACTGGTTAACTATATTGCAATGTTAGAGAGTGCTGCAAAAACCTGGTTAGCAAAATACAACAAAACGATACCTGCGCTCGAGGTTTTGCATCGCCGAGCGCTAGAAACGCTAAATGACAAGACAGCCACTATTTCCGACCTCGCCGACATCATCACCCTTGATCCCGGCATGAGTATTTCGCTATACCACCAGGTTAACAGCCAACTAAAGCACGCAGGGCAATCAAGTCCGACGACGGTTCACGACGCCCTGAGTTTTCTTGGCAATAGCGCAATAGTTGATCTAATCACTCAGCATGAAACCTTGAGCGAAATGCATCCAAATCCCAGGGTCCATCAGGCCTACCACCAACTGATGAGCCACGACTATCATATGCTGTTCCAGCTGGAACACATGATCGCTATTCGGGATGTGCGCTCGGTCAGAGAGATCCGATCAGCCGCAATTTTGCACAATATCGGTGAAATTTGCGCCTGTCTGTTTGATTTCGAAAAGTATCATCATTACCAGCAAAAGTTTCATTTGGTGTCGAGTGAGGCCAATAGTGCAAAACCGGTGTTTGGCTTCGACTTTAACGAACTCGGCTGCATCGCCGCCGAGAAAATGAACCTGCCCGAACTGGTAAGAGAATCTCTGCAGGTAAATACGAACTCCAGCCCTGAGTCACACCTAATACAACTGGCAGCGGATATCTCACATCAAGCCGAAGAGGGATGGAATCACCCGGCGATGACAGCCACGTTGGAAGTTTGTGCCACTTACCTGAATCAGCAATATCACGAATATGCCAAACAGGCTCGATTAACTTCGATTAAAGCGGCACGAAACTGCCCAATCGATGACGTGTTTCCCGCCGCCGCAGGTTTAATTATGCTGCCCGATATCGTAAAACCGGCTAGCAAACCCACTAAAATAAAAATAGCCCAACCCGCGCTAACTATGCTGAAAAATGAAATCAGGGTGTTGATTAAATCACCGAAGGCTAATCAGGCCCAGATCATCGAACTATTAGTTAACAACCTGCACGATGGATTACATTTTTCCAAGGTAGTGATGCTCCTATTTTCCGAGAACAGGTCTTCGTTATTTACCTACCTGAGCAAGGGACTGGTGCACAATTCACCATTTCACGCACTGCAAATTGAAATCGTGCATAGTGGGCTGTTTAAGTCACTGCTTAATAGGCCTCAGTCTTCCTGGGTCAATTCTGGAAACTATAAAAAATACAGCCTTATACTACCGGATAGCTTCAAGCAGGCCTGTTATAGCGAAAACTTTTTCCTGATGTCTCTGTTTGTTGGAATAAAACCTGTCGGCCTTGTTTACTGTGACCTCCCTAAAGCGCTCAATAAACTCAATGACCAGATATTTACCGAATTCAAATTCTGTGTGTCGTTTGCGAGCAAAGCCTTAAATTTCGTCGCCCGGCGCGACAGGTGCGAGGTTAACTGATGCGCCCATTTTTTTGAGCCCGATATCATGAAACCCCTGAGCAATATGAAATTTGAAACAGGCTGTCGAGTTAAAAATATTTCTGCACAATGAATAAATTTAAACAATATTCGAATCAACTGGTAATCGCTGCTACACCATTACCACTGGTTATTCGTAAACCATGACTGGTCAAAATCTGGTTGTTAAACGTCTCCGGGAAACGCTTATATTTGCTAATCGGCCTATTACTATTATTATTTGCTGTAAGCCCTGTCAGCCAGAGCCTTGTCAATTATTGGTACCCGGAAAAGGAAAAAACATTTAAAAATACCCTTTCGGGTATGTTTAACCCGAAAGCTCGCAAGGCAGCCGAGGAACTTCGAGCAACTCGGTACCAGCAACTGATTTTCTTTTTTTTGGTCCTTGGGCTTTCCCCAGCAGTAATATTACTACTACTGGATTTACCAGCTGCTGTGCGAAAGGGTGAACAACAGGCGCAAAAACTCCTTCAGCAGTCGCTTAGCATCCAGTCGAGCAATCCCGAACTCGCCGATACACTGGCGAAAACAGCCTACAGGCTAATGCTACAAACCAACGTCCCAGCCGATGCAAATACAGTAGCAGAGCCTCTCGACTCAAACCCGGATGATATTGCCAAAACAATTGCTGTAGTAAAGCCCGAAAAGGTAACCCGATATATCGGCTAAAATAAGCGTTATCGTATAGATAAACCCCTGGCCAGTGGCGGTGCGGGTATCGTTTATCTAGCCTTCGACACCGTGCTCGAACGTCAGGTAGCATTAAAAGAGTTGTTTGAAGAGTTGGCTCACGACGAAGAGCACGCCGAACGCTTCAGGGTAGAGGCTAAAGCCCTGGCTTCGTTAAATCATCCCAATGTATTGCCGGTTTATGATTTTTTACAGGAAAGCGGACAATTTTGGCTGGTGATGGAGTTGCTCAGCGGTGGCAACTTGAAAGACAAAATTGACCGGTCCGGCTCTTTGAGTATCACCGAAAGCATTAATATAACCAGGGGAATTGCTTCTGGCCTGGGCTACGCTCACCGAAAGGGTTTTACCCACCGCGATATCAAACCTGAAAATATTCTTTTTGCAGCCGATAAATCTTTCCGCATCACAGATTTCGGTATCGCCAAGCACAGTGCTTCGACGGTCAAGACACAACACGGGGTGATTATGGGATCACCCGCCTATATGAGCCCAGAACAGGCAGCCGGAGAAAATATTGATTCGCGCTCGGATATTTATTCACTGGGTATCACCCTGTACCAGATGCTAACAGATAGCCTTCCGTTTCAGGGGGATACCAGTTCGGTCCTGGCACAACATATTACTCAATCTCCTCCCAGCCCTTCAAAACTTAACCCGGAAATAACCGCTGAAGTGGAAGTGATAGTCCTCAAAATGCTGGAGAAAAACCCGCGTAAACGCTTCCAATCGACCGACACGCTGATAAAAGCGCTGGGCAGACTGAAACTAACATAAGCTTCTGCCCAAGCTGAGCTACAATTAGGCTTAAATCAACTAAACAGAGAGTTACTTCATGGCTGTACTGAACTTGCTAGTAGACGACGTGGTGATAAAAAGCTTCCCACTGGACAAGGGCGGTATAACAATAGGTCGTGCCCCCGAATGCGATATTCAAATCGAGGAAAGTTCCGTCAGCAGCAAGCATGCCCGTATCGAATTGCTCCCCAATCCTATCGTTTCGGCATTAACCGAAATATTCATCGAAGATCTGGGTAGCATGAACGGCACCTTTGTGAATGATAAACAGATTACCCGCTTAATGATTCAAAATACGGACCGTATCCGCATTGCCTTCACCGAGTTTATGTTGGTTTCGGAGGAAACTGGCAATCTAGCGAAAACCACGGTCTTGCTACAGTAGGAATTCCACGGTAACAGCGCGACAAATATACTAATCTGTTATCAAATCCTGCCCACTTATTCCGGCTCAATCTTTTTTACAGCATTTCATCTTTTACGTAAAAACAACCTCCAGAGATTAATCGGGGCGCTACCTAATAATCTGGTGGCGAGAGCAGGTAATACGAGATTGATTTTAATGCGTTAAGTCAAGAATTGACCTCATTAATAACTCATTAACACATCCCCAGGCAGTTAATATTTAAGCACCTTTAAACCGACTAGAAGATGAACTAGTTCACTTTTTTGCCCCTAAAATTGACGATGAGCCAGTCTATCTACACTATACTTTGGATCAGTCATGACTTTTATGACATTGATAACTAAGTGAAAAGTTTACTTCACAGGGAAAACAGCATGAGTTAGTTTAAGCTTGATAAGTATTAACATGCGACAGAATTGAGGTCTACGGTGACATTCGAAAATAAAAATAAACACTATCTGCAACGCCCTACTTTATGAGACTGTCTTCTTTTTTAAGCCTGCTAGTTTTTATTTCGAGTTTTTTTTACTCTGTTGCTCAGGCGAATCAAAGTTTTCAAGTACTGGTGGTACATGCCTACAGTCAGAATTATGCCTGGACAACATCACAACACCGCGGGTTCGAAGATGAGCTGAGCAGAAATTCATTAGTACCTATCAATATCAACACTGAGTATCTTGATACAAAGCGGCGTGCTTATAGCCCAATATATGCCAAACAGTTTACGCGATATATACGAGAAAAATACAGGGGATATACACCGGATGTAATTTACGTTACCGATGACAATGGTTATCGTTTTGCCCGAGATTATTTACGCAAACTATATCCAAAAACACCTGTTATCTTCTCTGGAGTTAATGACTACAGGATCATCAAAGGAATTAAATCCCTGCCTATTCGGGGTGTTTTTGAAAAAAAGGATATATCAAAAAACCTTGATTTAATTCTTGATCTCGACAAAAAAGATGTAGAAATTATTATTCTGGGTGATGGCTCGAATCCTTATAACGTTATAGACTCCGAGATCAAGCATCAGTTAGCTAAATACCCTGATATCAATGTTATATTCCTCACCGAGAACAACATTGAGAAGTTAACTAAAGATTTACGTCATCGCGATCAAAAATACCTCTTTCTAAATACAATTGGCGGAATTAAATCGAAAGAAGGTTGGTTACTCGACCCCAGGGTAATCGTATCTGAAATTGTTGCCGCCGGTAACTTTACAATTATCACCCTGGAAGATACTTATTTTTTTGATGGGGTTCTGGGGGGTTATGTAACCAGTGGACAGCTACAGGGGAAAGAAGCCGCTAAACTCGCTCTAAATTTACAAAATGATATTGGAATTCAACAGATCGAAAATATTGTTGACAGTCCAAACACTTATATCTTTGATCAATCAGAATTAGACAAGCTCAATATCTCGCTACCAGATGCAGTTAGACAACAAACTGAATTTCACAATATCCCACCTTCCTTTTATGAGAGAAATCGTACCTTTATACTAACCATATTGACTTTAATGAGTATCATAATAATAACGCTCGTCGGTTCAATACTCCTGTCACGAATTCGGAAAAAAGAAAAGGCAAGAAAACAGGAGGAAAAACGTACCGCCCAGATTGAGCGCTATCAAAATGCGATGATGGCGTGGTCAAAGCTTAACCATAAAAGTATTTCTGACGCATTCGAAAAAGCAACAGAAATATCATCAATCACCTTGAATGTTGAACGAGTGAGTATCTGGCTGTATAACGACGCGAAAACAGACATTGTTTGCCGCACCATGTATACCGGTGGCGAGGGGCATTCATCTGGAGGCATACTCTCTAAAGCAGACTTTCCAGGCTACTTTTCTGCGGTGGATACCGGACTACGTCTGGTAATTGATGACGCAAGATCTGATCCTGCTACCAGTGAGTTAACCGAGTCATATCTGATAAAAAATAATGTATATTCGATGCTTAATGTTCCGATATTTTATGATAGAAATATTATCGGTGTGTTATGCCATGAACATACCGGAAGTCCTAGAGAATGGACCGCGAATGAACAGGAGTTTCCATCTCTTATTGCCAGCGACATATCCTTATCACTCGAAATTGACAAGCGTAAAGTAATTGAAAAACACCTTGAGTACCAGGCATATCACGATTCCTTAACCGATCTCCCAAATCGAGCTCTATTTTTAGATCGTATTGAACAGGAGATAAGACATGCAAACCGAGAGAATTCGAACCTGGCAGTTCTATTCCTGGACCTTGATAACTTCAAACAAATTAACGACTCTTTTGGGCACTCTGCTGGTGATACCGTACTCGTTTCGATATCAGAAAGACTAAAACATGCATTGCGAGAATCCGATACAATTGCACGCCTGGGCGGTGATGAATTTATTTTCCTGCTCAGTGATTTTAAAAATGTGGATGACATCAATGATATTGCTTTAAAACTTTTTGATGCCGTACAACAGCCTCTGGCAATTGATAACAATGAACTTTACGTAACCGCCAGCATAGGAATAAGTGTTTTCCCAAACGACGGTACAAGCGCCGAAATCCTGCTCCGCAACGCGGATGCTGCAATGTATCGGGCAAAAGAAAAAGGTCGGAATGGGTTTGAGTTTTATACTGCGGATATGACCGCAAAGGCCCTTGAAAAAGTGCTAATGATAGCAAACTTAAATCACGCCATCGAACAGGATGAATTCGAGATATATTACCAACCGCAATACGATATTCAGAAAAAACAACTAATAGGTCTCGAGGCACTAATCCGTTGGCAACATCCCGAACTTGGCTTTCTCCTTCCAGATAAATTTCTACCTACGGCGGAAGATTCTGGATTGATTGTCAGGCTGGATCGATGGGTTATGCGTAAAACCTTTCAACAAATAAAGGCATGGAAAGATAAAAGATTTGCATTCGGGCGCCTATCTTTAAATTTGACAATGCAACAAATCGACCAGCCGGATTTCCTCGAGTTTCTAATAAAATTAATGAATGATACTGGCTGTACTGGAGGGTCTTTAACCTTTGAAATTACAGAAGGCCAGCTCATGAAAAATCCTGAAAGAACGATTGAATTACTAAACTACATGAACGATTTAGGCATCGATATTGCTGTTGATGATTTTGGAACCGGGTATTCCTCTTTGGCTTATTTGAAGAAACTTCCAGTAGATACAATTAAAATCGACAGGGAGTTTATACGAGACATTCCCGGAGATGAAGACGACTCATCGATTGTAAAATCGATGATAGCATTAGCTAGCAACCTGGGTATCGCTGTCCTGGCAGAGGGTGTTGAAACAATTGAGCAATTTGATTTCTTAAAACAAGAAGGGTGCTGTCTTATACAAGGCGATTATCTCTCCCTTCCAAAACCAGCTTCAGACATTCCCAATTTTTCTAGTTATCCGCTAGAAGAGGATAAATACAAAAAAAAGGACGCCGTTGTTACTAATATTAGTCAAATCCGTGTTAGGAGATCAAATCCGATAATTCCATCAGGCTCTTAATCCGAATAGTAGGCTCAATCCCCCATGGGTCGAAAACCACATTATGCGCTCGCTGTAACCAGGCGGCTTTCATACCAAAATTAACTGCACCGATGACATCAAACGGATTACTCGAGACCAGCCAGGCGTTTTCTGCCACCGCTCCGCTGGACTTGAGAAAATAGTGGTAAACCTCCGGGCTGGGTTTGAAAGTTTGCACGTCGTCGACGCTAACCACGCCTTCGAAATAGTCGTTAATACCCGCGTTTTCGAGCAGCCCTTCTACCGCACTCTGGAGGCCATTGGAAAATCCAAAAAGCCTAAAACCGGCATCTTTCGAGACTTTCAGGCTTTCGACCACATCGTCAAATGCCGGTAATACGCGGTAAGCATCCATTAATGCCTGTTTGGCATCGTCATCGAGTGAAGTATTGAGCAGACTGTCCGTATAATCGAGCGCGTTTCGAGTGCAGACTGTGAAGTTTTCATAGCGTCGCATCAGACCGCGACGAAAGGTGTATTCGAGTTGCTTGTCACGCCAGATGCGTGAAAATTCGGCGGACTGGTTGGTGTATTCGGCCAGTTTGGTAATAACACCATAGGGATTTATCAGGGTGCCGTAGATGTCGAATCCTATTGTAATTGTCATGCTGAATCCTCGTATTTAATCGATGCCGGCCTTGGTAATTTTTCCAGCCCGGTAAAATTCGGGCCAGCGTTTTTTAATCACATCACCATCACTGGCGAGTGCGATACAGGTATCGAGAATCACTGGCTTCTGTTTGACCAAGCGTTTGGCTTCGCGTTCTTCGAGCGCCATGTGCAGGGTCTGGTATGCGGTGGCTGCAATCGGGCCGAGCAAATCCATCAAATGGGTACAGCTTTTATCTGTACCAATTCTCCCGCGCACCAGCTTCATCCAGCCCTGAGCAATTTGCAGACCGACTAACGCCTTCATTTCTACCGCAGCCTGGGTACAGATTCCAAATGGCGTGTGATCGGACGATGCCTGCGCATCCTGAATGACAAAATCGAGATTAATCGTCAGGCGTAACCACATATCGTGTACTGGATCCCCTGCCCTGATAATACCGCCACGATGGTCTTTATCGTAACCGCAATCATAGGTTCGCGTGTCGCGCATCTGCGCCTCGATGTCCCACAAGCCGTCATCGCGCAGATAACCCTCGCAATCGATATGACGGTGATGCATTTTTTTTCGGCTGGAAGATTCGCACAAGGGCATGGAGTTCTATCCTGTTATTTTCGGCTCACTTTCGAGTTAGGGCGAGCGCAGCTCGTGAGGCACTTTCGCGCCCGAGGAATTCATTGATGTATTGTCCTGCTTCGAGCAGCTTCGGCATATCGACACCAGTTTCTATGTTCATACCATCGAGCATATAGAGTACATCCTCGGTCGCCACATTGCCGCTCGCGCCCCTGGCATAGGGGCATCCACCTAGTCCCGCGACCGAACTATCGATCACCGATATACCACACTGAAATACGGCATGCAGATTAGCAAGTCCCTGGCCATAGGTATCGTGAAAATGCGCTGCCAGTTGTGGTATCGGTACTGCCCTGCTGACGCGCTCGATCAAAGCCTGCGCTTTACCTGCTGTACCGACTCCGATAGTGTCGCCTAGCGATATCTCGTAGCAACCCGCATCGAGTAATTGCTGGGCTACCTCGGCTACGGTATCTATCGAAATTTCACCTTCGTAGGGGCAGCCCAATACGCAGGATATATAACCACGAATTTTGAGGTTTTCGGCATTGGCCTTTTCGGCCACCTGTTGAAAGCGTTGAAGACTTTCTTTAATCGAACAATTGGTATTCTTTTGCGAAAAGGTTTCCGACGCGGCGGCGAACCCGGAGATTTCCTCAACCCCGGCCTCAAGCGCCGCCTCCAGACCTTTCATATTGGGCACCAACATCGGATAAGCAACATCGGTACGTTTTTGAATACCCTTAAACACCTCGCTACTGGTCGCCATTTGCGGCACCCATTTGGGCGATACAAACGCCCCCGACTCAACCACCGGCAAGCCGGCATCGACGAGTTTTTCAATCAGCGCGATCTTGACCTCGGCTGGCACACTTTGCGCTTCGTTTTGCAGGCCGTCGCGTGGGCCTACTTCGACTATTTTTACTTTAATCGGGGTTACCATAACTTGTATTTAAAAGACTCCACGCGGGTATTCGTCAATCCTGCTCACCGCTCCAGTCAGGTTTACGTTTTTCTAAAAACGCACTCAGTCCTTCCCGCGCTTCATCGGAGGCGCGCACCTCGGCGATACGTCTGGCAGTCTCTTCGATCAACGACTCATCGATAGCCCGACCATGCACATGCCGGATCAATTCTTTTGCGGCAGCCTGTGCATTTGGTCCAGAATTTAACAACGCATCGATACATTGTTCGAGACTGGCATCGAGTGCTTCGGGTTCGACCACTTCGTGCACCAGACCGAGCTGCAGCGCACGCGCGGCGTCGAAACGCTCGCCGCTAAGAAAATAACGCCGTGCTGCACGCAAGCCAATCGCTGTTATCACATAGGGTGATATGACTGACGGGATTAAACCCAGGCGCACTTCGGAAAGACTGAATATCACATTCACCGATGCAATAGCAATGTCGCAACAGGCGATCAAGCCAACACCGCCACCAAAACTCGCACCCTGCACCAGTGCGATTACAGGTTTGTTCAATCGATCAAGCCGGTACATCAGCGATGCAAGCTTCCTTGCATCGGCGAGATTTTGCTCCTGATCGTAATCGGCCATGCGCCGCATCCAGTCGAGATCGGCACCGGCCGAAAAACTCTTGCCCGCTGCACGAAGCACCAGCACGCGAATCGAGTTATCGTTCTGGATATTATCGAGAACCTGTAACAGATCGGCGATCATCGTATCGTCGAAGGCATTGTGTTTTTCAGCCCGGTTCAGGGTAAGGCTGGCAACGCCACGCGCATCGGTCTGTAGAATTAAGCTGGTCGACATGACTACATCCTGAATATGCCGAATCGGCTTTCTTCGATCGGTGCATTCATTGCCACCGAAAGACCCTGACCCAGGATCTTGCGCGTATCGACTGGATCGATAATACCATCATCCCAGAGCCTTGCACTGGCATAGTAAGGATGACCCTGAACATCGTACTGGTCGAGGATCGGTTGTCTCAACGCGACTTCCTGGGCTTCGTTCCAGGATTCACCCCGCGCCTGCCGGGCATCGCGTGTAACCTGAGCGAGCACATTGGCGGCCTGCTCGCCACCCATCACTGAAATACGCGCATTCGGCCACATCCACAGGAAGCGACCACCATAAGCCCGGCCACACATTGCGTAATTACCCGCACCGAAACTACCGCCGACTACGACAGTTAGTTTCGGCACCCTGGCACAGGCCACAGCACTAACCATTTTTGCGCCGTCTTTGGCGATGCCGCCGTGCTCGAATTTTCGCCCGACCATGAAACCGGTAATATTCTGTAAAAAGATCAACGGGATACGCCGACTCGCGCAGAGTTCGATGAAATGCGTACCCTTTAACGCCGATTCGGAAAACAGCACGCCATTATTGGCGATGATACCCACTGGATAACCCAGCAAATGCGCAAAACCGCAGACCAGCGTTTTACCGTAAAGCGCTTTGAACTCATCGAACTCGCTGCCATCGACCAGGCGCGCGATGATTTCACGGCTATCGTAAGCCTTGCGCAAATCGTCCGGCACGATGCCGTAAAGTTCACTGGCCGGGTATAGTGGTTCCACCGGTTCACGCATCACCAGTTGCGTTTTCTTGCTACGATTCAAATATGCCACAGCGTTACGTGCGAGATCGAGCGCGTGTGTATCGTTTTCAGCCAGGTGATCGGTCACACCGGAAATTCTGGAGTGCACGTCGGCACCCCCCAGGTCTTCGGTGCTGACCACCTCGCCGGTAGCGGCTTTCACCAACGGCGGGCCACCGAGAAAAATCGTGCCCTGCCCCTTGACGATGATACTTTGATCGGACATCGCCGGCACATAAGCGCCACCCGCGGTACAGGAACCCATGACCACGGCAATTTGTGCAATACCCTGCGCCGACAGATTTGCCTGGTTGTAAAATATGCGGCCGAAGTGTTCGCGATCCGCGAATACCTCGTCCTGGCTCGGTAAATGGGCACCGCCAGAATCGACCAGGTAAATACAGGGCAAGTTGTTTTCCTGTGCGATAGCCTGCGCACGCAGGTGTTTTTTCACCGTAATCGGGTAATAGGTGCCGCCTTTTACGGTCGCGTCATTGGCGATGATCATGCACTCGATACCGTTGATGCAACCGACTCCGGTGACCAGGCCGCCGGCAGTGATATTATCCTCACCGTACATCGCGTAACCCGCGAACTGACCTATTTCGAGAAACGCCGAGCCTTCATCAAGCAGCAAATTGATCCGGTCGCGCACCAGCATCTTGCCCCGTGCGAGGTGTTTTTTGCGCGCTCGCTCACCCCCGCCACGACTGATTGTAGTGACCTTGTCGTGAAGATCGTCCACCACGGCCCGCATCGCAGCCAGATTCGCCTCGAATTCGGGTGAGTTGATGTCGATTCGTGTCTCAATTTGCGCCATGATGTTTACCAGCCACCGGTTTCGAGCCAGCGGTCTAACTGATCGAGCCGGTCATTACCCCAGAAAGGCTCATCGCCTATAAAGATGAATGGAGAGCCAAATACTCCCCGATTGATCGCCGCCTGTGTTTCAGCCTTGAGACGGTCTTTGATCGGCTGAGTTTGCATCGCTGGCACCAGGGCTTCAGCATCGATTTCGAGATTCCTGGCCAGCTCGGCTATTAGTTCAATCCGAGTACCATCCTTGCCCTCGCCGAAAATGGCTTTGTAAATTGCCTTCGCCAGTGCGACCGCCTGCTCCGGCTGTTGGTCGACCAGTACATAAAAGGCTCGCGAGCAACTGAGTGCGGCTTGGGGGAATTCATCCGGCATGCAAAATTTCGCAGCCTGCAATCGGGCACTGCGCGCTAAATCGAGCAGCGTGTAATCGGCCATCATCGGTGTATCGGTCAGAGGCTGGTGACCGGTTATCGAAAAAGTAGCACCGAGCATGAATGGCTTCCAGTTTACTTTGCAATCGTGGCGTGCCGCGATCTCGTCGATACGCAGGCTCGCAAGGTAGCCGTAAGGCGAATAGAAATCGAAGTAAAAATCAATTGCACTACTCATGCCATTCTGCCAATTTCACGGGCGATAACAATTCGCTGGATATCACTGGTACCCTCGTAGATCTGCGATACGCGCACATCGCGATAAATACGTTCGAGGTCATAATCCTTTAGGTAACCGTAACCGCCGAGCACCTGGATCGCCGACGAACATATTTTCTCGGCGGCTTCCGAGGCAAACAGCTTGGCCATGCTCGCTTGCTTGAGGCAGGGTTGGCCGGCGTCGCGCAGGCTGGCAGCGTTGATCACCATCAAATGCGCGGCTTCGAGCTGCGTCGCCATATCGGCAAGCCGAAACGCGACTGCCTGATGCTCGATAATCGGCTTACCGAAAGTCTCCCGCTCATTTGCATAGGCAAGCGCGATCGCATAAGCCGCGCGCGCCATACCCACGCTTTGTGCGCCGATACCGATGCGCCCACCCTCAAGATTCATCAGCGCGATTTTATAACCATCGCCCTCGTCGCCGAGCCGGTGATCGACCGGCACTCGACAATCTTTGAAGAAAACCTGCGCAGTATCCGACGCATGCTGTCCCATCTTATCTTCGATGGTTCCGACCTGGTAACCGGGATTATCGGTTGGCACCACGAATGCGCTAATGCCTTTCTTGCCCGCCGGCGGATCGGTGACTGCAAATACAATCGCTACCTGTGCATTTTTGCCCGAAGTGATAAAGGTTTTGCTGCCATTTAATACATAGTCGCCGCCGTCCCTGACCGCACGGGTCTTGATCGCTGATGCATCTGACCCTGCCTGTGCCTCGGTCAGGCAAAAGCATCCAAGCATTTGCCCCGATGCCAGTGGTTTTAAATACCTTGTTTTCAAAAATTCGCTACCAGATCCATACAGCGAGCCGCAAACTACAGAATTGGTCACACTCAGAATCGTCGAGCAAGCACCATCCCCAGCGGCAACTTCTTCCAGCGCTAGCGCGAAGGCGACATACCCGGTGTCGCTACCACCCCATTGTTCCGGGATGATCATACCAAACAGGCCGAGTTCACCCATCTCTTTAAGTTGTTCGGCGGGGAAATGACCTGTTTTGTCCCACTCGGCCGCATTCGGTGCTATGCGGCCTTGTACATAGTCACGAACACTATCGCGGATCAGGCATTGTTCGTCGGTGAGTATCATGATCAGTCAGCAGCAGGGTAAAGGGCTAAGGGCTCAGACGAGCTCAACCGCCATCGCCGTGGCCTCGCCACCGCCGATACAAAGTGCGGCGATGCCTTTTTTCAGGCCCTGGTGTTGCAGTGCTGCAATCAGTGTTACCAGAATGCGCGCACCCGAAGCGCCAATCGGATGGCCCAGTGCACAGGCACCTCCATTAATATTGACCTTATTATGGTCAAGTTTGAGGTCGTGCATCGCTGCCATGGTCACTACGGCAAATGCCTCGTTGATTTCAAACAGGTCGACATCACCTGTGGTCCAGTCAAGTTTTTCCAGTAGATTTTTAATGGCACCGACCGGTGCCGTGGTAAACCAGGCCGGTTCGTGCGCAAATGAGCTGTGTCCCTGAATCACGGCCACGGGTTTTACACCACGACTTTTCGCTTCGCTCTCTCGCATCAATACCAGGGCCGCGGCACCATCTGAGATCGAACTTGAATTCGCCGCAGTAACCGTACCATCGCCGCGAAACGCCGGACGCAAGGTCGGAATTTTATCGAAGCTGGCATTAAACGGCTGCTCATCGGTATCGACTGTGATTTCACCTTTACGTGTTTTTATCACTACCGGTGTAATTTCGTCTTTAAAAGCACCACTCTCAATCGCCGCCTGCGCTCTTTTAAGCGAAGTAATCGCGAATTCATCCTGTTGTTCGCGTGAAAAACTGTATTTATCAGCGGTATTTTCGGCGAAGCTCCCCATCAGGCAATCCTTGTCGTAAGCATCTTCTAAACCGTCGAGAAACATGTGGTCGAGCACCCTGGCGTGTCCCATACGCAGTCCGGTACGGGCCTTGGGTAACAGGTACGGGGCATTGCTCATGCTTTCCAGACCACCGGCAACCATCACCCGATTGCTACCTGCCAGCAACAAATCGTGAGCCAGCATGGTTGCTTTCATGCCCGAACCGCACATCTTGTTAATCGTGGTACAACCGGTGCCGAGTGGGATACCCGCCCCGAGACTAGCCTGGCGCGCGGGTGCCTGGCCCTGACCGGCCGCCAGTACGCAACCCATGATTACCTCGTCGATAGCATCCTTACTGATTTGGCTACGCTCGACCGCGGCCGATATCGCAGCTGCACCGAGCTCGGGTGCGGTGGCATCGGATAGCACGCCCTGAAAACCACCCATCGGGGTACGTGCGCTGCCGGTGATAACTATTTTCTCACTCATTTTTCTAATCTCGTTAATTCAACTTTGTTTGGTTAAAAAATGACCGTCATTCCGGCTCGGGGGCCGGAATGACGATGAAATTTGATTTCCAGTCTTTAAGTTAATCCCATTAGCTTGTCTCATTAAATAACTCGCGACCGATTAGCATGCGCCGAATCTCCGAGGTACCAGCACCAATTTCATACAATTTGGCATCGCGTAATAATCGACCCACTGGATAATCGTTGGTATAGCCGTTGCCACCTAGCGCCTGTATCGCTTCGAGCGCCATCCAGGTTGCCTTCTCGGCCGCGTATAAAATCGCACCGGCAGCATCTTTGCGGGTGGCCTCACCGCGGTCGCAAGCCTTACCTACCGCATAAACATAGGCTTTGCTGGCATTCATCGTGGTATACATGTCGGCGAGCTTACCCTGCATTAATTCGAATTCACCGATGCTCTGGCCAAACTGCTTGCGCTCGTGAATATAGGGAACCACTGCATCCATACAGGCCTGCATAATGCCGGTAGGACCGGCTGCCAACACCGCGCGTTCGAAATCCAGGCCACTCATTAATACCCTGGCGCCACCGTTGATTTCACCGAGCAGGTTCTCCTCCGGTACTTCTACATCCTGGAATACCAGTTCACCCGTGTTAGAACCGCGCATACCGAGCTTGTCGAGTTTTTGCGCGGCGGTGAAACCAAATGATTTTTCAACCAGAAATGCGCTGATGCCGCGTGGCCCGGCCTGCGGATCGGTTTTTGCGTAGACCACAATTAAATCGGCATCGGGACCATTGGTAATCCACATCTTGGTACCGTTAAGCACATAGCGATCACCCTGCTTCTGCGCCTTCATTTGCATACCGATGACATCAGAACCAGCGCCCGGCTCAGACATCGCCAGTGCGCCGATATGTTCACCGCTAATCAATTTTGGTAGATATTTTTGCTTTTGAGCATCACTGCCGTTGCGATTGATCTGGTTCACGCACAGGTTGGAGTGCGCGCCATAACTCAGACCCACAGATGCCGAGGCGCGGCTGATTTCTTCCATCGCGACGATATGCGCGAGATAACCCATACCGGTGCCACCATAGCTCTCGGGCACGGTGATGCCGAGCAAGCCCATCTCACCGAATTTTGGCCAGAGTTGATTGGGAAATTCGTTACTACGATCAATATCCGCCGCAATCGGTGCGATTTCGGATTGCGCGAAGTTATATACCGCGTCTCGCAGCATATCGACGGTATTGCCGAGTTCAAAATTGAGTGAGGGAAAATGCGTCATCGAATATATTTCATATAGAATGTTAACCGGCTTTCAGTTTGTTTTTGCTTGCGTAAATATTAGACAAAACCGTTCGCGCATCGTCGGCGATATGCTCCAGATCGGCCAATGCCAGCTCTACATCCTGTTTTTGCGTTTCAAGAATATCACGCCGCGCATCGAGTTTTTCCAGCAGATAAATCAGTTGTGCCTCTTCTCCCATGCTTGAATCGTACAAATCAAACGATTCGCGGATTTCAGCTAGTGACCAACCAAGCCTCTTACCACGCAGTATCAAGCGTAAACGCACACGGTCTCTCTCTGCGTAGATTCGCTTCGTACCCTCTCGCTTTGGAGCCAGCAACGCCGATTCTTCATACAGACGCAGGGCCCTTGAGGTAACGCCGAATTCGTTGGCTAGCTCACTAATGGTATAGATATTAGATTTTTCGCTCACGGTTGCTGCATTCCTGGTTTGAGATACCCTTATTTCTAAT
>Ga0255049_10000869_pt1 | contig 17704 bp, 18 predicted proteins | sample JV7_2_3_MG_FD_183615 | JGI IMG/M metagenome (GOLD analysis project Ga0255049, IMG submission 183615) | Seawater microbial communities from Jervis Inlet, British Columbia, Canada - JV7_2_3 | ecosystem: Environmental > Aquatic > Marine > Inlet | place: Canada: British Columbia | collected 2016-10-06
GGCAATACGGCATCGGCAAGCGTGGTACGAAAAAATTCATCGTTGTCGATACCGGTGGATTGAGCGGTGAAAAGCAGAGTCTCGATGACCTCATGGCGCGCCAGACATTGTTGGCACTTGAAGAGGCGGACGAGGTCCTGTTGATGGTTGATGCGCAGGATGGTATCACCAGTAGTGACGAAATGATTACTGACCTGGTACGTAAATCGGGCAAATCGACCAGTATCATTATCAACAAGGTCGATGGTATTGATCCGATCCAGGCCCAGGCGGATTTTTATGCACTCGGGTTTGCGCGGGTTTACCTGGTTTCAGCCGCCCACCGCAAGGGTATCAATCCGATGATGGATGCGGTGATGCATGAGTATGCCGAAGATCAACCTGATCACCAGGTTGATCATGGCCCCACGGTCGCAGTGATCGGACGCCCCAATGTTGGTAAATCAACTTTAATCAACCGGCTTACCGGAGAAGAGCGTGTCGTCACCTACGATCAACCCGGTACTACCAGGGATACTATCTCGGTGCCGTTCGAGCGCCGGGGCAAACATTATACGCTGATCGATACGGCGGGCGTGCGAAAACGCGGTAAAGTACAGCAGGTGATTGAGAAATTCAGCGCGATTAAGGCACTCGAGGCGATCGAAAGATCCCAGGTTGTGATCCTCGTCATAGATGCACGAGACGGATTAACCGATCAGGATTTGACCTTACTGGGGTTTGCTATCAATAGTGGACGCGCATTGGTAATCGCGGTTAATAAGTGGGACGGGCTGGAGCCCGAGCAACGGGACTACAATAAAAAAACCCTGTTACGCAGATTATCATTCGCTTCGTTTGCGGCCCAACACTATATTTCCGCGTTACATGGAACCGGTGTCGGCGAAATGATGAAATCGGTCGACCAGGCCTATGCCTCGGCTTACAGGGATTTCAACACGCGACATTTAACCGATCTGCTCGAAGAGGCGGTATTCAAACATAATCCGCCGCTACATAACGGCAGGAGAATCAAACTTCGTTACGCTCATCAAGGGGGTCGAAACCCGCCGGTTATCGTCATCCATGGCAACAAGACTGAATTTTTGCCCAGTGCCTATGAGCGTTATCTAATCAGTTTTTTTATTAGTAAATTAAAATTAAAGGGGACCCCGGTTCGAATCGAATTGAAATCGGGTACTAACCCATTCGCACGAAATAAAAACCAGTTGAGCGCGAGACAGCAGAAAAAGAAAAAACGCGTGATTAAACACGCTAAAAAATGAGAGATCTGTCAAGTATTTGCGGTGAATTTCGGTAATAAAATGGAATTTTAATAGATATCGCATAGACTCCAGACTATGGGTTTACAAAGAATATTGATCACTACCTCAAAAGGTGGGTGTGGAAAAACAACTATTTCCACGAATATCGCCTCGCATTACGCCCAACAGGGATTGAATGTAAGACTATATGATCACGATAAGCAGGGGTCATCCTTATCATGGGTCAATCGCCGTCCAGATGAAATTAATCTGATCCATGGTGTAGATGCTTCAAGAAATCTCGACCACCGCCTGACACGGTCCTGGCAACTACGTGTACCACCGGATACTGATGTGGCAGTTATCGATACCCCGGCTGGTGTTGACGTATCAGAACTCGCCGCGTTGTTTCAATACGATGATTCGGTTTTAATCCCGGTTTTGCCCTCGCCAATCGATATCCACGCTACTGCCCATTTTATCAAGGAGTTATTGACTTTAGGCAAGGCGCGTCAAAAGATGGTGCGACTCGCCGTGGTAGCTAACCGGGTTCGTAAAAATACGGTCATGTATCATGCGCTGGAAAGGTTTTTGTTTAGCCTGAATATCCCATTTATTTCCAGCCTGCGCGATACCCAGTTATATGCGAAAGCATTTGAAACCGGTGTCGGCGTTCAGGAAGTTAATTCAACGCGAACTAAAACCGACATCGAGCAATGGGCCCCTATTATTCGATGGTTGGAAACACCGGTGGTTAAAGAATCGGCCGAGGTTAGACCATTGTTTTCACAGTGGGAAGGCTAGCAGTCTGTCGGACTTAGGGTGAATCTACTGCGCTGGTGGGAGAGCGGCCCATATTTCCCCGATATTTCGTTGCGTAGGATCCACTATGCGCCTCAAAATCCGGAAAATCTGGTCTCACTCTCCCACCATGCTCGCTACGACTCCCTAAGACAGACAGACTGCTAGCGCTTCTATTGCCAGTTCGGCATTTAATCTGAACCCCTAAGCCAATACCGTGCAACCCGGCACGGCATTGATGTGACACACAGCCTCACCGGATAATGATTCCAGGTTGAGCAATATAGTCCTGGCAATCGGCTTGTCGGATTAGTGGCAACAAATCTCAAAATAATAAATTTCGCGGGCATTAAAAAAAATGTCGCTGTGATATTATCCCGCCATTCAATCAAGCAGACAAATGTTATGAAAGTATTGCGGATAATCATCATCGGGCTCACCTGCGGTGGGTTTGTGAATCAATTACAGGCGAGTGACCTTGAGATCGCTCTTAGTTCGGACACGGCCCAGTTCACCTTCAGATCAGACTCAAGCATGATAGGATGGGGTGGCGCGGATCTTGGCTTTAGCCTTTTGTATAACGATGCTGACGATTTACTTGGCGAGATAAGCCTGATGCAAACCAGTGCGCCTTCGGAGCAAAATCGATTCACCCTGGGTGTCGGGATAAAGGCTTATTTAGGTCGGATCGACCTGGTTGACGATAACATACTGGCTCTTGGTATTGGAGGCGAAGTCCGATATACCTTCCCGGGTTCAATGCCTATGGCAGTATACCTGGGCGGTCATATCGCCCCCGAAATAACCAGCTTTGGTGACACCGATGGGATTGTCGAATATGTATTGGGATTTCAGGTAGAACTCCTGCCTCAAACTATCGCCTTTGTCAGGCTCGGGGATATTGAAATAGAAAACGATAATGGCTTCGACTATTCGCTGATCGACAGTGAGGTATTTATTGGCGTGCGCCTGACATTTTAAAGGGTAGCTCGCAAAAGCACTTATTTAAATTTCTGTCGATGGATGTTGCCCTTGATCTAATTATGGCAGAAAAAGCGCAGGATCAACCCAGGTGTCGTTGAGGCCGAGACTCCAGTGTAAATGCGGACCGGTAACGCGCCCGGTTGCTCCCACCTTACCAATGATATCGCCCTTTTTTATCTGCTGACCCAGGGTGACATTGATTTCGCTAAGGTGGGCAAACAGTGAAATCATCCCCTGCCCGTGATCCAGGTAGACCAGGTTTCCACTAAAGAAAAAATCACCAAGCTCGATGACTTTGCCATTGCTCGGCGCGAGAACCGGGACGCCCTCGTCGGCGGCGATATCCATGCCGCTGTGTGGTCGCCTGGCTTCACCATTAAATATACGACGGCGTCCGAAGCTGCCGGTCATTATGCCTTCCACCGGTTGCAAAAGTTCGACATCAACCGATGATTTCGAATAATGTTTTCGGGCTTTTTTCTGGCGCTTTTGTTCCGCCCAAATTCGCTCCATGTCACTGGCGTAAGGGTTTACTTTTCGTTTATCCTCGATATCGATACGTTGCGTCGTGTATTTTTTATCGGTCACGGTGAAGAATATTTTTTCTAGTGCGATATCGTCACCCCAGTGCCCGTCAATGAAATATTCACCAGGCTTGAGGCTCAGAGGCAGGCCGATGATGGCAAAGTAGCTATTCTTCGATTGAGTCAACAGTACCGGTTTCTGGCGAAATTGAAACCGGGGGTTTTTGGATATATCTCCCAACTCGATAATGGCGACCCCGCCGGGAACCAGCGATGCTTTGGGGAAGGCATGCAAAACCGAAAAATTCAGTAACAAAAAAGTAATGAAAAATAGATGAAAAAATCTTTGCATGTGGTTTGACGTCTGGGCTGATTGGAGCGAATTATACAAATTGTAAACACTTTCGTGAAAGTTATCATGGTGAACCTTTGATAAATATTAGCGGCCATATTATTCTGTCTGCTGCCACCTATTGGTGGCAAACACACAAATACTTTCAACAGCACTAAGAAATTCTGAATCTGTTAGTTGTTCGACCACTAGTTCCAGCCACAGTCTTCTTAGTTAAAGAGGTAAATGCGTTTTGCCTGTAGTGCGGTCGTTAGGATTAATCGACGCGAAGTTGCTCATTTTCGGCGGTCCCTACAGTAACCTGGCTGCGACGGACGCGATGCGTTCAAGGGCCAAGGACCTGGGAATAGCCGCCGAGCATACCATTTGTACCGGTGACCTTGTGGCTTACTGTGCGGAACCCCAGCAAACGATCGATCTGATCAGAAATTGGGGTATCCATGTGGTCATGGGAAATTGTGAGCAATCCCTGTCGATGGAGAAACCGGACTGTGGTTGCGGTTTCGAACAGGGTAGCGCCTGCTCGACCCTGTCAATCGACTGGTATCAATATGCCAATCAACAAATCAATCCGGATAGTCGACGATGGATGGGCGAGTTACCGCGGTCGATAACATTTGCGATCAGGGAAAGTCGCTTCAATGTTGTGCATGGCAGTGTCACCAGTATCAATCAATTTATTTTTCCATCTACCTCGATTGATATCAAACGCCGGCAAATTACCCAGGCGGGCTCCGAGGCGGTTATCGGGGGTCATTCCGGGATTCCTTTCGGGCAGACAATCGAGGATAAAATCTGGTTGAATGCGGGTGCTATCGGCTTACCGGCTAACGATGGTAGCAGCGATGGCTGGTATATGTTGCTGGAGCCGCTTGATAGTGGATTCCTGGCTAGCTGGCATCGATTGCACTATGACGCTCGTATCAGTTATGACTCCACGCTCATCGCAGGGATGAGTGAGTATGCGCAGGCGTTGACCGATGGGCTATGGCCGAGCATGGATATCTTACCCGCTGCTGAACGCGCTAATCAGGGCAGGCGGCTAGTGGTCGCCCCGTTGCGATTCGGCGTCTAAATGCTCGACCCACAGCAGGGTCGCTCCGGCCACCGCGACCGGCATGACGATAAAATTCAACAATGGAATACTGGTTAATACCATCACCGAGCCGCCATATCCCAGTGCCAGACCTTTACGTGCGGCAAGGATCTGTTTTTCCTGTTTAAAATCGAGCTCGTGATTGCCCATCGGGTAGTCCAGATATTCCAGCGAAAGCATCCAGGAGCCGAATATCACCCATAAAAACGGTGCTGCAAAATTAATCAGGGGAATCAAACTGATCAGTAACAGGGCTGCGGACCAGAATAATATGTAAACCAGCTTTCTTAATTGAGACAATACGCTGGCGCGAACCATTTTTATAAAACTGCTATTTGAGCTAATTGGCTTTCCGCTGAGCCTGGTTTCAATCTTTTCTGACAACAGGGCATTAAATGGCGCAGCGACAATATTGGCGATCGGGGTGAAGGTAAAAAATACGAATATTGCGGTGAAGGTGCTGATGATGAGCCAGATTATCCCACGCAAAAAACCCAATATCGCAGGTACATTCGACATCATCTTATCGACCATTGGCGAGAATTGCTCGTAACCGAACCAGATAAGAGAGGCAAACAGCACACTATTGATAAGCAGCGGCATCACCGCATAAACTCGAATTCCGGGTTGCCTGATCAACCGAAATCCACGTCCCAGGCACATCGAACCTTTCATGACGTCTGAAATCATCAGATTACTGCTGCAGTACTACAGGATCGGGTGACACCCAGCCTTCAGCCCTGTGCTCAGCTATCACCTGGGTGTAAATTCCGCCGCGAACATTAAAATCGGCGCTTACCCGCATAAAGCGGGGTGAAATTGCGGCCACCAGTTCAGACAGTATCTGGTTGGTTACCGCTTCATGGAAGGCCCCCTGATCACGGAATGACCAGAAATAAAGTTTCAGAGATTTTAATTCGAGACAGAGTTTGTCAGCGATATATTCTAATTGAATCGTGGCGAAGTCTGGTTGGCCGGTCATCGGGCACAGGCAGGTGAATTCAGGCGTGTCAATTCGGATCGTATAATCACGATCTTGCTGTGGGTTATCAAAGGTTTCCAGTGAAGTTGATGGGGTCGAACTCATGGGTGTATCTCGCGCTTAGTTGAATATAACCCTGCTTTTTGCAGGGCTCCTGGCCAATGCCGGTTCATGCGAAGGTGACTGACGCTGGTATGAGGCGCATGATCAACGCGCAATTTTACACTAAGTCGCTGCCGACTGACTTCCTCATTTTCAGCTATTGCAGCCTTTATCACTCTGATACGGCGCCAGGATTTGTAAACAGGATCAATGGGATACCCCGGATATTGCATGGTGCCGAAAAATCAGGTGAGAAATTTCTCGATGACACTGTTGCCCGGGATTACAAATGATATACTTTGCGATCCAGAAAAACTCGATTTTTAAACCTGATTAATGCGCCTGAGCCAAATTAAAATTGCCGGTTTCAAGTCCTTTGTGGATCCAGCCGCAATTGTATTCCCGACTAATATCACCGCTATTGTCGGGCCAAACGGATGTGGTAAATCGAATGTCATCGATGCGGTGCGCTGGGTTATGGGCGAATCTTCGGCTAAGAACCTGCGTGGTGATTCGATGGAGGATGTTATATTCAGTGGTTCCTCCACTCGAAAGTCAGTTGGCCAGGCATCGGTCGAGCTAATATTCGACAATTCCAGTGGGCGTGTGACAGGCGAGTACGCGAAATATAATGAAATTTCGGTCAAGCGCCTGGCAACCCGAGCAGGCCAGTCCAGGTACTTCCTTAATAATACCCATTGCCGACGTCGGGATATCGCCGATATATTTCTCGGTACCGGGCTGGGGCCGCGTAGCTACTCCATCATTGAACAGGGTATGGTGAGTCGCATCATCGATGCCAGGCCGGAAGAACTGAGAGTTTACCTGGAGGAAGCTGCGGGTATATCGAAATACAAGGAGAGGCGTCGAGAAACTGAAACCCGGATTCGGCATACACGCGAGAATCTGGATCGCCTGAATGACCTGATCGATGAAATAGATAGTCAACTACTACGACTCAAGCGGCAATCCAAAACGGCCGAGAAGTACAAATTGCTCAAACACGAGCAACGCAAGATAGAAGCGCAGAGCCTGCTGTTGCAGAAAATATCCTTTGACAAGGATATAGAGCGGCAAACGCAAAAACTGAATAAGGTCGAAACGGGAACACAAAAAGAACTTGCGCGGCTTCGTAGCGTCGAAAAAGAGATCGAAGAATCGCGTCAGAAGTTAGTCGAGGCGACCGATCAGCATAACCAGATTCAAAGTCAGTATTATCAACTGGGTTCGGATATATCGACCCGGGAACAGAGTATCGAACACCAGCAGAATCTACGTCAGCACAATAGCCAGGAACTGCAAAACGTCCAACGATCACTACTCGAGTCGCAGCAAACAAAGGAGATAGACGGGCAGAATCTGGCAAAGCTCGAATCCGACCTGGCGGTCATTAGGCCAGAACTCGAAGTGATGATGAACGAGTTGGCTGTGCGTGAAGAAACTGCCACTCGAACCGAAATCGAAATGAACACCTGGCAGGAGAACTGGGATCTATTCAATAGTGACTATCATCAGATACATGAGTTGGCACAAATCGAAAGTCGCAGCATTCAACATATTGAAACACAGGTGCAACAGGCGGAGCAGCGGCGCAATCGATTGCAGCTGGAACTAGAGGGGCTCGATACTTCGTCATATAGCAAAGCAATCAAAACACTCGAAAACCAGGCCGAGGCAAAAAATCAGGAACACCAGGCGACATTGGAACAGGCACAAACCAGGGCCGATGAGATCCAGGATTTACGAGGATTGATAGATAGCCAGTCCACCTTGCTGGATCAGAAGCGTAGCGAGGTTCAAACGCTCAAGGGGCGTCTGAGTTCACTAGAGGCACTGCAGCAGCATGTGTTATCAGAAACAAGCGACGAAATACGCGAATGGCTGGGGCATAATCAGATTGACTCGAGTCAGCGTTTGAGCGAAATAATAAAAGTTAATAATAATCTTGAAAAGGCCGCAGAAGTGGTACTCGGGCCATTTTTAAGCGCCTATTGCGTGGCACCCGGTCATTCGCTACCCGATGCGCAGGTTCCCAGACATAATATTGCCCTGTTTGAACGGCAACAGGGGCAAGGGTCAGGTCGGCAGAAGAGAGACTGGCCATGCCTGCTCGATTCGATCGACTGTGAAATCGATCTGTCCGCCTTATTGTCGGGAATTTACCTGTGTCAGGATACGCAGGAGTTAGTGCAACGTCGTCCACTACTTAAAGATGGCGAAAGCCTGGTCACTGCAGCCGGTTTGTGGGCCGGTCAGAACTGGCTTTTGCAATTAGGCGACGAGGACCAGCGTAGTGGCATGTTATCGCGTAAGCAGGAAATAACCAGTCTGCGTAAACAACTCGACAAAATTACTGCTTCAACGACGGCGTTAAAATCACGCATCGATGGCGATCACGAACGATTACACCATAACGAACAGCTGTGGGAAGAAGATCAACGCGCACTCAATGTGTTGCATAGCGAAGCGTCCGATATTCGTAATCAGTTAACCCAGCGAAAAGGGTATGTTGAACAGGTGATGAGTCGCTGTACGCAACTGCAGCAGGAACTGGAAGAACTTGACCAGGTTCAGAAAAAGCATCGGTCCGAACTGGCGATCAATAGCGACAAACGTGATCAGTTTATGCAACAGATTGAGTTGAAATCTGCCAATAAATCGACCCAATTAGCAGACAAGGAAGCATTACAGCAGAACTTGATGACGACACGAAGTGCCCTGCAGGAATACCGGGAAACCTACCACCAATTACAGATGCAGTCTCAATTACTGGAATCTGAGCTGGCGTCGACACAATCTAATATTGAACGCGTCAATCAACAAAATGAACAGTTTGAGCGTCGAATAATAGAACTTCGCGGCGCGGTTGAGGGTGCCATCGAGCCGATTGCATCGTTGCAGAGTTCGCTTCAAACGCTGTTAGAAACTAGAAACCAGAACCAGCAGAACCTCGGTAAATCGCAGGAGGCTGTCACGCAACTGGATAATCAGCAGCGTGAACTTGAAGCACAGCGGAACCATTTACAGCAATCGCTGGATGAACTTAGGAATCAACTCGAGGTCGAGCGAATGCAAAAGCAGGAGCTTGTTATTCGGGGTAAAACTGTCGACGAGCAATTGCAAAAAACCGGATTCGATAGCGAAGAATTAACCGCAGAGCTTGATTCCAAAGCCGATACAGGCGAATGGCAAAGCCGCCTCGAGGCCCTTAATAGAAAAATTGATCGGCTCGGACCGATTAACCTGGCGGCGATTGACGAGCACCAGGAACAATCCGAACGCAAGGATTACCTGGATGCCCAGAACGAAGACCTGGTTTCGGCACTGGCGACGCTGGAAACCGCGATTCATAAAATCGATAAGGAAACCAAAGCGAGATTTAAGGAGACTTTTGATAATGTGAATCGTCGAATCGCAGATCGTTTTCCAAAACTATTTGGCGGTGGTGAGGCAAGACTTGAATTGACTGAAAACAACCTGCTCGATACCGGGGTGATGATTATGGCGCGACCACCGGGAAAACGAATTACCAATTTGCAGCTGTTGTCAGGGGGAGAAAAGGCGCTAACGGCAGTAGCGTTGATATTTTCGATTTTCGAACTCAACCCATCGCCATTTTGTATGCTCGACGAGGTCGACGCGCCTCTGGATGATGCAAACGTTGGCCGGTTTTGTGCGATGGTGGAAGAAATGTCGGAGCAGGTGCAATTTATCATGATTTCTCATAACAAGATCACCATCGAAATGGCTATCAATTTAAATGGTGTGACGATGCACGAACCCGGTGTTTCGAGACTGGTGTCGGTAGATGTAGGCGAAGCTGTCGAACTGGCTGAGGCTTGATCATGGCGTTTTCCCTGCTTACTCTGTTGAGCCTGGCCTGAGCTGATGGATGCCTCGGCGCTACGTTGGGTACTCGCTGTTATCGGTATCGTGCTCCTGGTTGGCATCTATCTGTTTGGTCTGCACCAGAATCGGTTGCGTAAACGTGCAGCGATTGAAACTTTTACCCGCGAAGATATAGATTCAAGCTTTATCGAAGATGAACAGTTGCGCGAGGAGCTCGACAATTTGAATCAAATCATGCAGCAGGGGGATCTTGATGACGGCCTCGACCATATTAAAATTAACCCGGCTATCGAGGCAAACCTGACACCGATTATATTACCGTTGCCCGAGCTATTTACTGCCGATTTGCTCGGTGATATAGAAGAGCAAAACCTGATCAGTTACCTGTTAAAACATTCAGATCATCGTCTGATTACGGGCGAAGAAATCGAAAATGCCCTGATACACTCCGAAATTGAAATCGGTGCGAATGGTTTCCTTGAGTATCACCAGGATGGTGAGCACTGTTTCACCATTACCAGCCTTTCCCCGCCGGGTCATTTTTCTGATATGGACCAGCTTAACTTTAGCACCCTCGGATTTAACTGTTTTATAGATACTGAATCTAACCCTGACACGGCAAAATCCTTCGAGCAAATGTTAATAAAGGTTGATGAGCTCGTCCGACTGCTGGATGTGAAGGTATACCTGCCAAACCATGAGCTGCTGACCATGGCTAATATCATTCAGGTCAGGAAAAGATTGAAAGGCTGATCAGGTCTCATCTAAACATGTCCGCACCCGAATCTGTCATCGCAGAAATTCGATCACTCAGAGAGCAGATCAATTTACATAATCACCGTTACCACGTACTCGATGATCCCGAGATCACCGACCAGGCCTATGATCGACTGTATCGGAGATTGCAGCAGATCGAGCAACAGTATCCCGAGCTGGTTTCCGGGCAATCGCCGACACAACGGGTAGGCTCGGCACCCGTAACGCAATTCGAGTCAGTGCGGCACGAGTTAGCCATGTTATCGCTGGATAATGCCTTCGATGATGATGAAATGCGGGCTTTTGAAAAGCGTCTGGCCGACAGGGTCGTAAATACCGGTGTCGCGCTGGCTTTCACTGCCGAACCAAAGCTGGACGGTCTGGCAATAAGCCTGTTATACGAACAGGGAAAGCTGATACGGGCTGCCACGAGGGGCGACGGTAAAACGGGAGAGGATATAACAGCGAATGCTAAAACCCTGCCTTCTATACCACTACAATTGAACACTGAAAAATCGACAGGGACGATCGAAGTGCGCGGTGAAGTCTTTATGGATCATGCCGGGTTTAAGGCCTTAAATGATTACCAGGCAAAAAACCAGGGCAAAATATTTGCCAACCCGCGCAATGCGGCAGCTGGTAGCCTGCGATTGCTCGATTCAAGAATTACCGCGACCCGTCCCCTGATTTTTTGTAGCTACTCGATAGGCCGGGTTGAAGGCATTGATCTCCCACGAGGTCAATATGGACGTATGCAATACCTGCGGTCTATCGGATTTCCTGTCAGCCCCTATATCGAACGTGTCGAGGGGGTCGAGGATTGTATTCTTTACTACCAGAATATACTGTCGAAACGTGATTCGCTGCCGTTTGATATCGATGGCGTCGTATTCAAACTGGATGATATTCAGCAGCAGCAGCAGGCTGGTTTCGTGGTCAGGGCACCACGATGGGCAATTGCCTATAAATTTCCGGCCCAGGAGGTCATGACGCGCTTAATTGATGTTGATTTCCAGGTTGGTCGTACCGGTGCGCTGACGCCAGTTGCCCGGCTGGAACCGGTTACTGTTGCCGGCGTTATGGTGAGTAATGCCACACTACATAACATGGATGAAATTGAACGTAAGGATATCCGTATCGGTGATGTCGTCATCGTACGCAGGGCGGGTGATGTGATTCCGGAAGTGGTGTCACCCGTTGTCAAGAAAAGAAAACAGGGGCTCCCCCGTCCGCAAATGCCACAACACTGCCCGGTTTGTGGTTCGGAGGTGATAAAGACCGAGGGACAGGCAGCATCCCGATGTTCAGGTGGCCTGATATGCGCGGCACAACGCAAGGAAGCTATCAAGCACTTTGCCTCGCGCAAGGCCCTGGATATAGAAGGTCTGGGTGATAAACTTGTCGAGCAAATGGTTGAACTCGATTTAATACAGTCGATCGGTGATCTGTACCACCTCGAGTTAGAGCAGGTTGTTGCGCTGGATCGAATGGCCGAAAAATCGGCAGCCAATCTACTGCAAAGCCTTGAAGTGAGTAAGGCGACCACGCTGGGGCGGTTTATTTTTGCACTCGGTATACGCGAGGTAGGTGAAGCCACCGCGGAAGCCCTGGCCAGTTATTTTAGAAATATAGATAAACTGATTGCTGCTGATATCGAGCTGCTGCAGCAGGTTGAAGATGTCGGGCCGGTGGTGGCCGCCAATGTTGTCCAGTTTTTCAGTCAGGCACAGAATCTTGAGATTGTGCGGGACCTGATCAAGCAGGGCATACACTGGCCCAAAATTGCCACTCCCCCGGCTAGCGAGGTTTTGCCATTGCAGGGTAAGACCTATGTCATAACGGGTACTCTTGAGGGCATATCGCGAGATCAGGCGGCAATGCAACTGAAAGTTCGCGGTGCTAAAGTAAGTAGTAGTGTTTCGGCCACGACCAGCGCAGTGATTGCCGGGGAAAAACCGGGTTCGAAAATAGACAAGGCGCAGGCACTGGGTGTTGAAGTGATGGATCAGCAACAATTTGAAGCTTTGATCAGTTGAACAATCTAGTGGATACCAGCATCACGGTTGATCCACAAAACTATTAATCAGGAATGCTGTTATTTTGGATCCAAATTTAAAAAAATATACCTATACAGTTTATATCCTGCAGGCATTGTCGTTTGTGTTGCTGATAACCGCTGTATTGGGCATCATAATTAATTATATTAAAGATGAGGATGTAAAGGGTAGCTGGCTTGAATCACATTTCGCGTGGCAGAAAAAAACTTTCTGGTACGCCTTGATCTGGACAATCGTCGGCATTTTTACTTCGTTTATACTGGTTGGCTATTTCGTACTGGGTTTTGTTGCATTCTGGTTGATTTACCGAATTGCCAAAGGCTGGATTTATCTGGTCGACGGTAAGGAACTAAACTAACCAGCCAGGCTCTACTGATTAAATTGTAAGGGGAGGCGATTCGAGTGGACGATGATGAGCAATGGCGCGATAAACTAACGCCAGAAGAGTATGCTATTTGCCGCAATAAAGGTACCGAACCCCCGTTTAGCGGCGAATATTGCGACAATAAGCGCGACGGTAACTATCTTTGTAAATGTTGCGGCGAGGTACTGTTTGAATCAGATTCGAAGTATGATTCATACTCTGGCTGGCCTTCATTTGACCGCCCGGCATCCGAGGAAACGATCCGTTACCAGGAGGATGGTTCGCTCGGAATGCGGCGTACAGAAGTCATGTGCGACAAATGTGGTAGTCATCTGGGGCACAGGTTTGATGACGGTCCGCACGAAACCACAGGCAAGCGATACTGCATTAACTCAGCCTCGTTGAGCTTTAAACAGGAATAGCACACCTACATTTTATTGATTTTGATCGACTTCTACCTGCGATGAACGAATCACAATTTAGCCAACTTGCCGAACAAACAATGATCGCCATCGAGGAAGCGATCGATGCCTCGGGTGCCGATATAGATTACGACAATGCCGGGGATATCCTCACCCTGGAATTTGTCAATGGCAGCCAGATCATCATCAACAAGCAAACGCCGTTAAGTCAAATCTGGGTAGCTGCAAAATCGGGTGGGTACCATTTTGACTATGATGAGGATGATCAGATCTGGTGCCTGAATGGGGACAGAAATTGTGACCTGTTTTCCCAGCTGACTATCTACTGCTCGGAACAAAGTGGTGAAGCGATTCGCCTCGCTTGACTAGTCGATTTATATCTGCGCAGTGAACAATCGCCTGGTCTTGCTTCGCTTAACCAAATATCTGCTGGGTTTACTGGTATTTGCCGTGCTGTACGTCCTGGTCGACTTTATGGTCGATATCAGGCCAGCCGCAATTCATTCCAGTTATCGTTTCACACTGTCGCAATTACCCCTCGATCAACCTGTCTGGTTAAGTCAGGACAATTTGACGATTCTGCTTATTCATCGTTCCAGGGCGGTGATAGAGGCGATAAAAAAAAGTAAAAAAGGCTTACAGGATGCGAATTCAAGTTCAAGCCACCAGCCCGACTATACACGAAATACCTTACGCTCCAGGGACGAGCGCTATTTCGTGGCTTACGGCCTGGGCACAGATTTAGGCTGTCGATTAGAAGTGGATATCGATCATACCCTCCGGGAGTCATGTAGTACTGCCAGGTACGATTATGCCGGTCGTGCCATTAGCGGAAAAAATCGATTTTTAAATCTGCGAATTCCCGATTATACTTTCAATCAAACTTTTAGTATTTTGACTGTAAATCCGTAATTTTCACATTGATCGAGTAGTTTATTATGCCCTCATTCGACACCGTTTCCGAAGTTGATCATCACGAACTGAGCAATGCGATCGACCAGGCCAACCGCGAGATCGGTACACGCTACGACTTTAAAGGGTCGAATGCGAAAATTGAGCAAACCGAGAATCAACTGAGTTTGACCGCCGAATCAGAATTTCAAATAAAGCAGATGACGCCGATACTGAAGGAAAAAATGTCCAAACGCGGCATCGATGTGAGCTGCCTGGAGTTTTCCGATGTCGTCGAGATGAATAAGAGGGCGAGCCAGCAGGTATTGGTGAGAGAAGGCCTGGACAAGGATCTTGCGCGTAAAATCGTCAAGCTGATCAAGGATTCAAAAATTAAGGCGCAGGCTGCGATCCAGGGTGATCAGGTGCGAGTCAGCGGTAAAAAGCGAGATCACCTGCAACAAATCATGCAGTTACTGCGCGAGGCCAATCTCGGCATACCACTACAGTTCAATAATTTTCGCGACTAGTGGTCGAACAGCTAAGTTTGGTATACATCAAAGCGAACTGTTTTTTCGCGATATACCAGGTCTGGCCCAAGGTCTGAAATTGGCGAGGATTTCGCAGGCCTTTTCACCACGACACGTCTTCCGGCCTTTTGCAGGGCCAGTTCGAAACAGGTTTCGATATCCTGATTCAGAGTCAATTTCTGCAATATTTGCAGGCTCTTAGCCGACTTTGCGCTGGATTTGTGATCAGGGAACATAGGATCCAGGTAAATGCAGTCGTAGGCGCCTGATTCCCCATGACTCTGCAAATATTCTACACTGTCGTTGTGGATCATCTCAATGCGACTGGCGGCTTTCGCACTCGGTTTTATTGCCCGTGCACAGCCCAGGGAATAAGCACTGATATTGTGCACCAGTACATTTTGTTCGATGCTTGTCACAGTCTGACCATGGCAGGCCAGAATGAAACTATCCATTCTCCAGCCACCGGTTAGATCCAGTACCGTTTTTATATTTCGTTGTTTATTGTTGCAGGCTTTAACCAGGGCCTGGCTGGACTGTTGTGCTCGCTTAAAGAATTGGTGCTCGGTATATGAATGCTTGTAGCGAATATTATCGGGAGGTTGGTGTAGGTGGATGATGAGACCGTCACTCAACAGCTCGAATTTGAGATCGTGGCATAAAACCCCCGAATAATTTTGAAAATATTCTGACTCCCTATCCAGATCAACGGTCATGTTCAAGGTGGGAGGCGTCAATAATGGGGCGGTTTTTCATCACCGGCTACCTGCGGCGGTAGATTCTCTTTCAGGTCACGATATTGTCGATTGAGCAATTCCAGTTCAGAACGAAGCTGGCTGATCTCATGATCATGACGGATAGTAATCTGGTTGAGCGCCTGGATCGTATATTCCTGTTCGGTATAAAGCGTCTCTAGTCGGGTTATTTGTGCTCTGATATCCTTTGCCATTATTAATACAGTTATCGAGAAAGTGGCCATACTATCAAAATATGGCCTGGTTTCGGAAATTCCCGTTATTGAGATCGAATCCCCACGGCAAGCGGGCGAAATTTTTTGTTTAATTCGTGCTTAGGGTCTCAAGTTGGTATCGCTTGAAATCCCATTCTGTGGCATTATTTGGTTGTGGAGATCAGTAGCGCTATAGCAATCGAATGAAAACTTGATTGTCGGCCGGGATAACTGTTTTTCAAGGATGGATTGATTTAAATTTACAGTCCAGATTCATGATAAGTTCATCGGGAACCTAAGCTGGCTATTCCCGATACAGGTTAATTAAGAGGATAATTGTGGGTGATACAACACAGATCGACACCATTGCGGAAATAGCCCAAAAGGTTAGCGCGGAGAATAACCGTCGGAAACGGCGGGCAGATACGATCAAGGCGCTTCTCACAGAGCGCCAGGAAGTCATCGTTGCGATGTGCGATCTGGCCGAACTTGAGTCTAAAGACACAGCATCGGAAACGGTTCTGGAGAATCTTAAAACCTTTAGCCAGACGCTGGTCGATTATACCGCGCTCGGACATTTCGAAATATATGAACGCATTATCGATGGCCAGGAACGTCGCGAAAAGGTAAAACGAATTGCCAATCGAGTTTACCCCTCGATATCTTCGACGACCGATCATATTGTCGATTTCAACGATAAGTATGACGGTGCCGATAACCGCGAAAGCCTGGTAGATCTATATAACGACTTATCAGCCGTCGGTGAAGCAATGGCGGTAAGAATCGAATCAGAAGATGAATTATTAAACGAACTGGATGCCTAGTGAACTACTGTCTTTCAATTGCCTGTAATCACTGGGTTGTTTTTATTGCATCAATACTGAAAGTTCAGGGTAATGCCTGGTTAAACGGTTTTACCTCGACCGAAGCATAGACCCCGGTAACAATATATGGGTCCTGGTCAGCCCATTCCTGGGCAGCTTGTAATGAATCAAACTCAGCAATGATAATACTACCGGTGAACCCCGCGTCGCCGGGATCACTACTGTCGATCGCCGGATTGGGTCCCGCTAAAACCAGTTTTCCCTGGCTGACTAGCTGCTTGAGTCGTTCCACGTGATCAGGTCGAGCAGCGAGTCTTGCTTTTAGACTATTCTCTACGTCTTTACCTACGATACTGTATAGCATCACCGAGTTTCCTCATTTTCAGACGGAATATATCGGGCGAGATAAAAGGCCTGGGCCAAAACAAATATTAACGTCAAACCGAGTAGGCCGAATAATTTAAATTCTACCCAGGTATCCAGGCTGAAGTTTAAATTGAACGGGTCGATTTCCGGTGCAACCAGCACATTGGCCAGACCGGAGACAATGAAAAAGCCAACCCAGGCCAGGTTCAGCTTGATCCAGATACCGGCATCATCGATATGGAGCGCCTGGCTCATCATACGCTGAACCAGCGGTTTATCACCGATGAACTGGCTACCCAGAAATATCAGCGCAAATAACCAGTTAATCGCGGTAGGCTTCCATTGAATAAAAACCGGGTCTTTCAATGCCAGCGTAGCACCACCGAACACGATCAATAACACCAGCGTGATAATCGGCATTTTTTCGACTTTTTTGACGATCAGGGCGCTCAGCGCGACCTGTATCAGCGTGGCGACTATCGCAGTCAATGTGGCCAGATAAATCGCGTCACTCGACTCACCCGGCGTTAATGCCATGATCGGCAAAATGTCGTTAATGCCGATAATTAATTCATCCGGAAGATCCAGATAAAACTTAAAAATAATAAAAA
>Ga0255049_10000871_pt1 | contig 17658 bp, 13 predicted proteins | sample JV7_2_3_MG_FD_183615 | JGI IMG/M metagenome (GOLD analysis project Ga0255049, IMG submission 183615) | Seawater microbial communities from Jervis Inlet, British Columbia, Canada - JV7_2_3 | ecosystem: Environmental > Aquatic > Marine > Inlet | place: Canada: British Columbia | collected 2016-10-06
AAACGTCTTGGCCGCAGACCAGATGGCGCAATCGATGGGGTTTGCGTTTGGCGAGGACGACCCATTTACGACGTTCGGGTGGAGACCGGCCGAGGATGGCTCTCCGGTACTCGAAGGAACGGCGGGCCACCTCGTCTGCGAGGTGGAACGGGTCGTTGAGCATCATGGGACCGCTGTGGTGCTCGCTGCTGTGATCGATGGAGCAGTAACCAAAGATGAGGCTCTTGTGTACTGGAAAACCGACTACTACGGCGGTTTGGTTCCTGTCGAGGCCTAGAGGTCCGATGCTGGTAGGCCTGTTGGTCTGACCAGCGGACCACCGGCGGAGTACAGTAGGAGTCGGGAGGCCGATTGTGAGTCAAGAACCCGTACACGAAGTTTGTCCGAGTCGGCCCCGGTGGACTCACATCGCGCTGCGGGTAGGAGACGTCGAACAGTCGATCGTCTGGTACGAGAGGTTCACCCCGCTGCGATTGGTGCGTCGCAGCAGTGATGACCTCGGGATCGGAGCCTGGCTGGCAGACCCGAAAGACGGGGAGTATCCGTTTGTGCTTGCGCTGTCCCAGTTCGCTCCGGCGACGGATCCGTTCGGCTTCGCTCCACCGACGGTGCTCGGACCGTACGCCCACATCGGCTTCGAATTGCAGAGTCGCGACGAAGTCGATGCGATCGCCGCTTCGGCGGAAGCGGAGGGAACGTTGACCCTTGCGCCCACGATGATGCCTCCACCGATCGGGTATATCTGTTTTGTCGAGGATCCCGACGGAAACACGGTCGAGTTTTCCTACGACCAGGGCACGTACTCGGTGATCCGTGAAGAATGGGGAGAGCCATCGTGACGTCGCAGCGCCCATTTGAACCTTTTGAGAGGACGACGGTCTCGGAACGGGTGCGGGACGATATCTATAACCGGATCGTCAGCGGCGAACTGCAACCTGGCAAGCAACTCGCCGCCGAGCGCGCACTCGCCGAGCAGTTTGGGGTCGCTCGTACCTCGGTACGCGAGGCGATCCAGGCGCTGGTGGCCCTCGGGGTAATCGAACGGCGCGGCAATCGGTCATATGTGGTGGAGCAGATCCCAGATTCGGAACTCCCGGCGGCTGATGGCGGCAAGAAGAAGATGCGATCGTTGCTTGAGGCGCGGCGAGTGTTGGAGCTCGAACTCTTCGAGCTGGCGGCCTCACGGGCTACTTCTCGCGAGCGCAATGACCTCCTCGACCTGGCCCGTCAGCCCACACCGACCACGCTCGACGAGTTCAATCTGATCGACCGGCAGTTCCACTCCAGCATCGCCGGCGCCTGCGCCAATCAGGTTCTCGTCGAGGTTTACGGCCGCGTTCTCGAGACCCTGGTCCAGGCAGACCTATCGGCTGAGTTGATTCTCGGAATCGACGAGGGTGCCGATCCCGCCGCAGCCATCACTCAGGCAGCGAACGAGCATCGTGTCATCGCCGATGCCTTCGTCAGACGCGACATCCCGGGAATGCTCGAGGCTGTCGAAGCCCATCTCGGCCAGGTAGAGGGACGGATGAGTCTTCTGGGCACGATGAGTCGCCGCCAACAGCCACTCGATGCGCCGGCAACAGAGCGGACTCTCGGTCTTTAGATTCTCACGGGCTTTGCCCGGGAGAATCGGCAATTAGGCACGAGCGATTGGGTCGGCGGCTGGCGCCGCCCCCCGCCGTCAGCGATTGGTGACCAGGCAGCAGAGACGCTTATTGCTCCGTATACCCCGGATGAGCAATAAGAGTCCCCGGCACCTTGGCCTGGGGCAATTGCGGCATCGATTGCAGGCCCCGCCACAAGGTGTACATGCTCGCTGCCGAATCCAGCGAGAGCGCCTGCCCGTTCTCTGCTTCCGGACCGGGCTGCACCGATTCGATCCGGAGTGTCTCCGACTCCAGCAGCGCCACAAGTTGTGGTGACTCGTATTCGACCTTGCCGTTGATCGACATGCGGTGGGTCTGGCCGTCGAAACGTCCCTCGATGACTGAAGTGCCGCTCTCAGCCGAGATCATGAATGCGTTGTCGGTCTCGGCATCGAAGTCGGTTCGATCCAGGTACAGGCGTGGCTTGTCTCGATATGGAGTCCCTGCTGTAGGACAAGCGGTGACGCAGTTGCCGCACTCGTTACAGAAGTCGGTTAGGACCGCGATCTGGAATTCCTGATCCACGGAGAAGTTGGTCGCGTCGCCGATGGCAACCGCGCCGTCGGCAACGGAAAGCGACGGCAGTTTGGCGGCAAACGGTTGCATGTCATAGGTGACCAACGCCATGTTGGGACAGACTCCGACGCAGAGGCTGCAGATTGTGTCGCAATCGACACACCGGCTGGCTTCCGCCTGGGCTTCGGCGGCGGAGAAGGTGTGGATGGTCTCATCGAATCCACCGCGCTGATCAAGCGGGGTGTGTCGGACCGGGATCCGATAGTCACGGCGAGCCCTACGAGCGACGATCTCGTTGAGGTCGACGGCCGGGAGATCGATAGGAATCGACTCCGGGACCTCGGCACCGGCTCGGGCGATGATCGATGCTGCGACAGCCTTGCCGTCGGCAGCGGCCTCGACGATCGAGGACGGTCCGGCAGCTGCGACATCGCCCCCTGCATAGATGCCGTCGATTGAGGATTGGAACGTCTCCGGGTCCACTGCGATGTAGCCGCGGCTCGTGAGTTCGGGTTCCTCATCTCCGAAGAAGTCGAGCAGCGAGTGTTGGCTGATTGCCAGTATCAGCGTGTCGAGCTCGATTTCGAACTCGGAGTCGGGTACGTCGTGCGGGATCTTGCGACCCGACGAATCTCGATCGCCTTGGTATTCGGTCTTGGTGCAGATCAGGCCGGCGAGCTTTCCATCTTCGATGTGGAGGGCGTGCGGATTGGCAAGCTCGATGATCTGGATGCCCTCCTCCAGGGAGGCGTGAACTTCTTCGCGGTCCGCCGGCATCTGGTCGATGGTCCGCCGGTAGATGAGCGAGGTCTCAGTGGCGCCGACCCTGGCGGCAGAGCGGACACAGTCCATCGCGGTATCGCCGGCCCCGATGACGCCCACCCGGGGTCCCACCGTCAGCGGGTCGCCTTCACGCACGCTGCGCAAGAAACTCAGTGCGTCGATGACTCCCTCGCTGTCTTCGCCTTCGACTCCTAGGTACTTGGGAAGCTGCGCCCCGACAGCAACGAAGGTGTAATCGAAGCCGTGCTCGCGCAGGTCCGAGAGTGTGAAGTCCCGGCCTGCCATTTGGTTGTAACGAATCTCGACGCCGAGGACGTGGAGCCCTCCGACGTCGGCATCGATCTGCTCCTGGGGAAGGCGATACGCCGGAATAGCGCCGCCGACCATGCCGCCGGCATAGGGGTGGGCCTCGAAGATCGTCACCTCGATACCTGCGTTGCCCAACGCCTGGCCAGCGGCCAGACCGGCCGGGCCTGCTCCGATGATGGCCACCTTGGTGGCGCTTGCCGGTGCTGTGCTCGCCCGGGGACTCTCTTCGTGGGACATGATGAATCGCTTCATGTCCCTTATGGCGAGTGGTTCGTCGAGGTGGGTGCGGATGCAGGTCGTCTCGCAAAGGTGGTCGCAGACCCGCCCCAGGATGGCCGCCAAGGGGTTGTCCTTCCTGGTGATGGCGACGGCTTGTTCAAAGTTGCCATCGCGAACGGCACGCATGTAGGCCGGGACGTTCTGACTTACCGGGCACTCGTCGACGCAAGGGGCCTCGATGCAGTCGAACAGATGGAGGGATCGCGATGTCTTCGACCTATCCGTCTTGAAGGATGACTTCAGGTAGCGCCAATCGGATCGCACCTCGGCGGCGTAGCCGCGCAGATTGACCCGGGTCAACACTCTGGTCACCGCGTCAAGAACCGCGGCCTCGTCGTGGCCGTGTTCTGCGGACCACCCATTGATCAATCCGACCGCTTCCTCGTCGGCTATCCGGTCGGAGAGTCGCTGCATCAGGTCGATCGATGCCGCCTCATCGAGCGGTTCGGCCGACGAGGCGGTCGCTTCGACCAGCAGCTTGGCGAAGTCACCGAACCCGGTGGTTGCGACGGCCGTCTTGGCGGTGAAGTCGGTCAGATTTCCGGCGCCGGACTTGTCGAGCGCTTTGTCGAGCTCTTCGATGTATTGCGGCAGCCGCAGATAGCCGCCGGTCTTGAGGAGGTCGGAACACACCGTCACCGTCGTCATTCCGGATCGGAAGAGATCGGCGGCGTTGAAGGCATCGGCGCCACCGGCAAATGACAGCAGTAGGTCCCCCTGGTACTCGTCGGAGAGCTTTAGCGCCAGGTTGCTGGTCACCGCGTGCAGCGCCCTGCCCGACATGTACATCGTTTCGTCGTTTTCGAATTCCGTCCGGTGGTTCTCGACCTCGAGTGTGTTGGACAGCTTTAGTCCGAAGACGAGGCCGTTTTCACGAGCTACCCGCCGGAGGTTGTGGAACATCGGAACCGCATCCACGTATTTGAGATCGTGACCGAATGCTTCGTCCGGCACAGGCACATCGACGTATCCGAGTTCGTCGTTGACGATGCCACGCACCGGGTCGGCACCAAGCAGGGTGGGATTGCACTTGACCGAGGTGTGAATCCCTCGCTCGTCCATCAGGTAAAGGACGATCGCTTCGATCTCATCGGGAGGGCAACCGTGCATCGTCGACAGCGTGATGGTGTCCGAAACCGTGTCCGGGATGTGAATGTCCCGCACCGCCGGATACCGATCGGCGACGATGTCGACGTAGGCCTGCTTGTAGTCCGATGCGTCTGCCATGACCTCTAGGTACCACTGGACGTTTGGTTGCTTGATGCCGGCGAGGTCGTAGCCGACCGACATGTTGAAGATCATCCCCGGCTGGTCGCCGGGGTAGCCGAATTTGTTGTGCAAGGCGTGGATCAGCACCCAGGCGCGCAGGTACTCGTCGAAGCTCTCGTAGACCTTTAGTTCCTGGGACCACTCGACGTTGTAGCCCTCGTCTTCGATATCGATGCAGGGCTTGTTCACATCTAGCTCGTCCAGCGTCTGAATCGTCTTCAGCTCGATGAAGCGGGCTCCGACGAGCCACGACACGATGATGTTCTGGGCCATCTGGCTGTGGGGTCCGGCAGCCACTCCGAATGGAGTCTCGAGAAGCTGGCCGTACTTGGTGATCCGGAATCTGTCGTCGGTTGAGGGCTTGAAGAATGAGGCGCGTGGAATCCCAAAGATCGAATCCCGCTCCTCCAGCTCGGTAAAGACCCAGTCGGTGAGCTGCTCCATAGAGATCAGATGGAAACGATCAGACATCTCTTGCTCCTTCTGGTCTTAGAGTTTGGAGTGCAATCTCTGCGCCTGCTCACGAGCCTTGGCGCGGACTTCGTCGCCGTCGACCTTGGTCGGGCGGCCGTCGGCAAACACAACCTCACCGTCGACCTTTACCTGCACGGGCCGCACTCCGGCCGTAAAGGCGATATGCCACGGATCCATTGGATCGTATGACCAGGTGACTTCGTCGCCGCGAGCCTCAGGGACGATGTCCCATCCCTGCTCCAACCATGACCACGCAGGGTCGGGACCAACGGTTACGTCCACAGAGCGATGCATGACGTAGGCGAGCCGGAAAGACTCGATCATGTTGGCCCCGATGCCGTCTGTACCCAACGCGACCGGATTGGAGAACCGTGCCGGATTGGCGTATCCGACCGAGTTGTTGAGGTTGGATCGGGGATTGTGCAGGATCGTGCCTTGCAGGTCGTGGTCGTCGGGGAGGTGGACGCAATGGCTGAGAAGCCAGTCGTCTTTGGTCAGGCCCTCCAGACGTACAGGAGCATCGATGTCGCCGATTCCTTCGCAGACGTGGATGTGGACGCCGACACCCAAATCTTGGGCCAACCCGGCAGCCGATCGGAGCGATTCGTCGCTACAGGTGAACGCAGCGTGGATGCCGACAAGGGCTTTGCCACCTTCCTTGATGAAGCGCTCGTTTTCATCCAGACCCCGCTTGGCCCCGTCGGCCCCGTGACGATCGGTGATCCCGTATGCACCGATCACTCGTACCCCTACTTCGGTGCACGCCTCGGCGATTACCGAGAGTGATCCTTCGATCGCGTTTGGTGTTTCGTTGTGGTCGACGATCGCCGTGGTCCCGGCTTCGAGTGCCTCCAACGCACCCAATTGGGCCGACCAATAGAGCATGTCGAGGTCCAGGGCGGTATCCAGTCGCCACCAGATCTGTTCGAGGATCTCCTGGAAGTTGGTTGCGGTCTTTGGAGGCGGCGGCATCCCGCGGGCCAGAGTTGAGTAGAGATGATGATGCGCACAGACCAGTCCGGGTGTCGTGTTGTTCATGCTGTCGTCTCCAGCGGCTGGGGAACCGTCATCGGAAGCGTATTACGCCATACGCCGTCGACTTCGTGAAGAGCCGCCGCCACCGCACCTGCGGTGGGAACGAGTCCGATTTCTCCGACTCCCTTTATGCCATACGGCGACCCGGGTTGAGCAACCTCGACCAAGATGGTCTCGATCGCCGGAACGTCTTTGGGGCGGAGAATTCCGAGTGATCTCAAGGTGTCCTTGGTGGGTCGGCCCAGTTCATCGGTGGGGAACTCCTCGGTGAGGGCATAACCCAGGCCCATGTGGACGGCTCCCTCGACTTGCCCTTCGCAGAGGGTCGGGTTTACGGCCTTCCCCACATCGTGAACCGCGACGACTTTTTCGATTTCTCCGGTGTCCGGATCGGCGATGACAAGCTGGGCCGCGTAGCTAAACGTGGAGTGGATCACAGGGTTCTCCAGCCCCTCATTCATCGAGTTCGTCCAATCGATGATGTATTCGCCTTCGTATTCGATGCCCTGGGTTCGACCGTCGGCTGTGGCCGCCCTGCAGGCTTCGGCAATCGCACCAGCAGCCATCACCGTGCCTCGCGATCCCGTGGTCTGGCCGTCTCCGAGTTCGCGAGTCGTGTCCATGACTATGCGAACCGATGCCGGATCGACGCCAAGTTCTTCGACGGCGACTTGAACAGCCACGGTATCGACGCCTTGACCCATCTCGGTCCAGCCGTGTCGCACCTCGACGGTGCCGTCGCCGTCGAAGCGAATCTTGGCTCGCGACACTTCGCGCAGTCCGTTGCCGAGGCCGGAGTTCTTCAGGGCAAGGCCCAGCCCGGTTGCCTTGCCGTCGGCGCGGGCTGCGTCAAAGTGTGACTTGATGGTGTCGAGGCATTCTCTCGCCCCGGCCGATCCGTCATCCATGATCTGTCCCGGCCCCCACACCACCCCGGGGGTGACGACGTTGCGTGATCTGATCTCCCAACTCGAGATCCCGACCTTCTCTGCCAGGCGGTCGAGTGCGCCCTCCATGGCGAATTGGGCCTGGTTGGCCCCGAACCCACGGAATGCCCCGCACACCGGGTTGTTGGTGCGTGCGGCGACGGCCTCGACGTCGACTACGGGCACTGCATAGGGACCTGTGGCGTGCCCGGCTGCTCGTTCCAGCACCTTCATTCCCACCGAGGCGTACGGGCCCGAATCGCCCAGCAAGCGGGCGCGGTGAGCCGTGAGCACGCCGTCTTGGTCGCATCCCAGTTCGAGGTCGATCTCTATCGGATGCCGTTTGGCGTGGAGCCGGAATGATTCTTCCCGGGACAGCGTGCACTTGACCGGACGTTGCAGGAGGTGGGCGGCGAGCGCCGTTTGGGCCTGGTTCGACATGTCTTCCTTGCCGCCGAATGCTCCGCCATTGGAGATGAGCTCAACGATCACCACGGCAGGGTTGATGTCGAGCATGGCGGCGATTTGATCACGGTCGTCCCAGATTCCCTGGCCGCCCGAATAGACCCTGAGCACACCATCGGAGGTCGGCTCGGCGAGAGTCGACTCTGGTTCGAGGAAGGCGTGTTCTACCCGCTGCGTCGAGAATGTCTCGTGCACGACGTGGGCCGATGCGGCAAACGCCGCCTCCACGTCTCCCCGGACGTATGCCGACCGAGACAGCACGTTTCCCTCGAGTCCCCAGACCGCGTCTTCGGTGCTTGCGATCGCCGCTGCAGGATCGGTCAACGGTTCGAGCACCGAGTATTCGACGGCAACTGCGCCGGTGGCGGCCCGGGCGTGGGCTCGGCTGTCGGCGACCACGACGGCGAGGACATCACCAAAGAACGAGGTGCGACCACCTACAGGGATGAAGACCGGCCAATCCTGATGGATGATGCCAACCTTGAGAGCACCGGGAACGTCGGCTGCGGTGTAGACGGCGACGACGCCCTCCATTGCGCTGGCCGGAGCGGTGTCGATTGAGGTGATGTCGGCTCTGGAATGATCGGTGAATACGAGTGCGGCGTGGAGCAGGCCGTCGCGGCGCAGATCGTCGACGTAACCACGATCGCCTAGCGCCAGATCGATGGCTTGGTACTTGGCCCCCCGATCACCCACTCCGTTTCCCAATGCCGGCGACGGTGGCTTCGCCTGGGCGAGGTCGGTGACGGCATCGATGATCTTGGTGTATCCGGTGCAGCGGCACAGGTGGGCGCCGAGTCGGGCCTCGATCGTTGCCCGATCCAACCCCGCACCCTTTTGATCAATGAGCGCCTTCGTGCGCACCAGGATTCCCGGAATGCAGAATCCGCATTGCAGGGCGCCGTGTGCCGCGAAGGTCTCGGCGAGCCGCGCTCGCTCATCGGCCGCAAACCCTTCGAGAGTGGTCACCTCGTGGCCGTCTACCTTGTCCAGACCGGTCGAGCAACTGACCCGGGCTTTCCCGTCGAGTAGGACGGTGCACGACCCGCACTGACCCGACGGTGAGCAACCGTCCTTGGGGGAGGTGACGCCGAGTTCCTCGCGGAGCGCTGCGAGCAGGTGGGGGTGGGCGCCATCCACCGACACTTGATCACCGTTGAGGGTGAACGTGACGGCCTGCGGTGAAACCGTGGTCATGTAGCTTGCCCCTTAGTCCAGCGACCCGATGTTGCTACCGCTCGCATCCTTGGACCGACAGCACCAACTGTCAAGCAGTCGGGTCCGTTGCGTGTCGGTTCACCCGCCCAAGCTACCGGATCGCGGCTGGTCGGATTGACAGACCAACACGATTCGGCGAGCCTCTTGGCAGCGAGATGCGAAGTTTCTGGATCAACTCCATCAGAGGGGACCAAGTCGCGTGACAGGGGGTCCGATAGTCGCTCGGCTACGTCCTCGCCTCGGCGGCTACCTCGTTCCCATCGCCGCAGTTGTGGCCGCCCTCCTCATCGGTGCGATCATTCTGCTCCGGCTCGGCGCCGATCCCATCGAGGGTTTTGCGGAGTTGTTTTCGGGCGCATTTGGCAGTACCGACGCGCTGATTGGGACGGCACTAAAGGCGACTCCGCTGCTGTTGGTCGGTGTCGGAATCACCATCGCCTTTAGGGCCAATGTCATAAACATCGGTGGTGAAGGCCAGATGGTGGCCGGAGGTCTCCTGGCCACGACGACGGCGCTGGTGCTTCCCGACGTTCCGACGATCGTCGCTTTGCCGGCCGTGCTTCTGGCTGGGATTGTTGGTGGAGCCATATGGGGAGCCATCCCCGGCGCGCTCAAGGCCTACTACGGCGTAAACGAGATCCTCAGCACGATCATGCTCAACGTCGTTGCGGTCCAGCTGATGAACTTTTTGCTGCGCGGCGCCCTCATCGACCCCGCCGAGATCGAGCGGGGCACCAGAATCCCGCAGACCAAACGATTGATGGAATCCGCCGACCTGCCCAGTCTCTTTGGGAGCGATCGCCTTCATATCGGCCCGCTGATCGCGGTCCTGGCTGCAGTGGGTGCATATGTGCTGATGTGGCGAACGCCGCTCGGGTTTCGGATTCGCTCCGTCGGGTTGAATCCTTCGAAGGCGAGATCCCGCTCGAAACCGCCCTGCTCGAGGATGTGTTTGGTTGGGTTGCCCATCCAGCCGGATTCGTGGCTTGGATCCTGTTGGCAGTCGGCCTTGTGGCGTTGGGCACCTCGATCGCTCTGGGCGTGCGAGGGCGGCACGACTCCTAATCGCCCCCGAAATCCTCCGCATGACGATGAAGAGGGCTACGAGTTTCGAGCCCTGTTCGGTCTCGAAACTCTCCGCATGGTCGACCTCTTGGTCGGCGTATGCCGCCCAAGAGGACCTTGTGTTACATAGTCAGAGCCATTACCGCCTTTTGGGCGTGGAGACGGTTTTCGGCCTGGTCGAAGACTCGGCTCCAGCGGCCGTCGATGACGGCGTCGGCGACCTCGATGTTGCGGTCGGCGGGGAGCGGATGCATGTAGATGGCGTCCTCGTCTGCCATCTCCATACGGCGGGGATCGACGATCCAGTCTTCGTACTTGGCCGAGATCTTGGACGACTCCTCATGATCTGAGGTGGTCAGCATCGAACCCCACGCTTTGGCGTAGACGACGTCGGCACCCTTCATGCCCTCCTCGAAGTCTTCGACGATCTCGAAGCTGCCACGAGCCTTCGTCGCGTTCTCTTGCGCCTGAGCGACGATGTCGGGCATCAGTTTGAACTCGGGAGGCCGGGTGAGACGGACGTTGGCCCCGTAGCGGGTCATCAACAGGATCAAGCTCTGCGGGACGCTGATCGGCTTCTGGTAGCTGGATGCGTAGGCATAACTCATGTTGATCGTCAGCTTTGAGGGGTCGCCCTTTTGCTCGATGATCGTGAGTAGATCGGCCAGTGCCTGATGCGGGTGGTACAGGTCGCACTGCATGTTGAGGACCGGCACCCGGCTCGCCTCGGCGACGGCGTTGATGTATTTGTTGCCGATCTCCCAATCGACGTTACGAATGGCGATCCCGTCCCCGTAGCGCCCGAGGATTTCGCCGATTTCCTTCCACGTGTCCCCGTGGCCGATCTGAGTGGTGGTGCTGTCGAGGAACATGGCATGGCCGCCGAGTTGAGCCATTCCGGCTTCGAAGCTTGCTCTGGTTCGGGTACTCGAGAAGAAAAAGAGCATCTCCAGCACCTTGTCGCGCAGCAGGGCATGCTCCTCGCCGAGCGCTCTGCGTCGCTTTAGATCGAGTGCGATATCCATGACGGTATCGAGCTCGTCCTTCGTCCACTCCTGGGTGGTGATCATGTCTCTTCCGTGCAAATGCGTTTGCATTGGTTCTCCTTTGGTGTCGGGGATCGCGGCCCGTGCCGATCACCCACCCGCTCTTCGTCTCATCACTCCCAGGCGCAGCAGGTCGTCGCGAAACATTGACCGTGCATGCACCAGGGCTTGTCCATCTGCGCTAAACCCGGTCTCGTCGAAGCTGATGGCGGCCGACCCCGGTGCGGCGCCGAGAAGATCGGCCCAGTCGTCGGTGAGGATGACCGGCACGATCTCAGACACGTAGTAGGCGAGCTGGCGTCCGGTCTGAGCTTCGAGGAATTCGAAGATCGGCGCCTTGGCATCCGTTTGGTTGACTTTCTTTTCGAGCAGGCCGGTTGGCACGAAGTTATAGGTGAGCACCACCGGTTCGTCGTTCTCGTAGAAGACCTTCTCCATTGCCATCACCCGGTCCTCGCTGCTGAGACCGAGCGCTTCGGCAGTATCGGGGGAGGGGTTTTGGACTTCGGCCGCGATCACACGGATCGAAGGGGTAAACCCGTGGTCCTTGAGCATTTCCTCGTACGACCACATCTCTTCGAGCCGGGTCTTGATGCGGAGCCCGGCGGGGTTTACGAAGGTTCCTGATCCCTGGCGCCGGACGACCGCTCCCTCGTGTTCGAGGCGGCTGAGGGCGTCGCGCACCGTGGTGCGGCTTACTCCGAGGTCTGTGGCGAGTTCGGTTTCGGGTGGAATCCGCCCCTCGACGAAACCTCCATCGACGATGAGTTGCTTTATGTGTTGCCGTACCTGCTCAGTCAGGGACGGTCCGCGGGTGATCAACTTCGCCGTCCTTCTCTAGGTTTGGTAGAGTCATCATGTCGCATGGTCGTAGGACCAATCATAGGAGACAAGTCGCTGTCGTCCAATGGACGGGTGGCCTGGCACGTTTTGCAATAGAGGAGATGAACCATGAGAAGCTTTGCCGGTAGGGACATCCTTTCTCTCAAGGAATTCGAGAGGAATGAGTTCTTCCATGTCTTTGAGATCGCAGATCGGTTGGAGCCGATCGCCCGGGAGAGGCGTAACTCGGACCTGCTGGCCGACAAGACGCTTGTTACTGCGTTCTATCAGCCGTCTACCCGCACCCGACTGGCCCATGAGGCAGCCATGCACCGCCTCGGTGGCCATGTGCTCGGATTCTCCGACGCCAAGAACACCAGGGCGGGGGACTTCTATCAGGAGTCGATCAAAGACACCGTCCACATGCTCGAGTTCTACGGCGATGCTCTCGTCATGCGGCACTTCCAGCAAGGCGCCCCGCACGAGGCCGCCAAGTGGGCTTCGATTCCGATCATCAACGCCGGCGACGGATGGGGAGAGCATCCCACTCAGGTCCTCACCGACCTGTACACGGTGCTCAAGGAGAAGGGCACGCTCGACGGATTGAGCTTCGTGTGCATCGGCGACCACCGGATGCGGACCATGCACTCGATCGGTTACGCGCTGTCGCAGTTCGATGCCGAGATGGTGATCCTTGCTCCTGAGGAGATGTCACCCACCGAGGACTTTCTCGGCGAGCTCGACACCCTTGGCACGTCCTACCGGATCGCAGATCACATCGACGAGGTCATCGCCGATGCAGATGTCATCTACATGGAGCCTGTGGTGCAGCCCGATTACACGCTGTCCCGTGACGAGGTTCCGGACGACTACGGCAAGACCCCGGCCAACTATCAGATCACGCGCGAGGTGATGAAGAAGGCCAAGGGCGATTCGATCATCCTGCACTCGCTGCCGCGGATGGATGAGCTGCTCGAAGAGGTCGACAATCTCAAGCACGCCCGCTATTGGCAGGAGGCCTACAACGGCGTCGTGATGCGGATGACGCTCCTGTCCCTCGTCCTTGGGGCGATGGAGTAGCCATGCCTACCGCTGTAATCGCCATCGGCGGTAATTCTCTGATTACCGATGCCGAGCACAAGTCTGTCGCCGACCAATACGAAGCGGCCGGCGAGACCGGTCATCACATTGCGAGTTTGATTGCCTCCGGATGGGACGTTGCCGTTACTCACGGCAACGGCCCGCAGGTCGGGTTCATCCTGCGCCGCTCGGAGCTGTCGAGTCACGAGTTGCACGAGGTGCCACTGGATGTGTGTGGTGCTGATACTCAGGGCGCCATCGGATATGCGCTGCAGCAGAATCTGCGCAATGACTTCGTGGCGAAAGGCGTGGAGAAGTCGGTGGCGACGGTCGTTACCCAGGTAGAGGTCGATACCGACGACCCGGCCTTCGCCAACCCGTCGAAGCCGATCGGATCCTTTATGGAAGAGGCCGAAGCTTTCCGCAGGCGCGACGAGGATGGCTGGGACATCGTCGAGGACGCCGGCAGGGGATGGCGGCGAGTCGTCGCATCCCCGCAGCCGATACGAGTTGTCGAACTCGACGTCGTGAAGCAACTGCTCGACGCAGGGGTGGTCGTCATCACGGTCGGGGGCGGGGGTATTCCCGTGATCTCTGACGAGGACGGCAACCTCGTCGGGGTTCCTGCGGTGATCGACAAGGATCTGGCCTCGGCTTTGCTTGCAGGGTTGATCGATGCCGATCTCCTCATCATCTCCACCGCGGTGGAGAAGTGTGCGCTCAACTTCGGAACCCCCGAGCAGCGATGGATCGACGAGTTCACTCTGGCCGAGGTGAAGCAGTACCTGGATGAAGGTGTTCACTTTGCCGAAGGCAGCATGGCTCCGAAGATGCGAGCCGTGGTCCAATTCCTCGAAAACGGCGGCAAACAGGCGTTGATTACCGATCCGCCAAACATCGAACGGGCGATGGCTCACGAGACGGGGACCTGGATCACCGCGTGAGTCTTGATCATGTTCTCCACCTCGCCTGTGTCGTATGCGGCCGGGAATTTGCGCCCGGGGACATCTACGTGTGTCCCGACCATGGCAACGAGGGCATCCTGGATGTGCGCTACGACTACGACAGAATCTCGCTGACCCGGGCCTCGCTTGCAGGTGACTCCGATCGGACGATGTGGCGTTATCGGGCAGTGATGCCGATCGAAGCGACCGCCGAGGTGCCGCCGTTGACGGTTGGCGGAACCCCGACATACGGTGCCCCCCGGCTTGCGGCCAGCGCCGGTGTCGATCGGCTGTGGGTAAAGGACGAGGGTCGGCAACCGACGGCATCGCTAAAAGACCGGGCGTCGGCCATGGCCGTCGCCAAGGCAAGGGAGTTCGGCGCCGGAGTTATCACCACCGCCAGCACCGGGAATGCCGCGGCTGCGCTGAGCGGTCTCTGTGCGAGTGTCGGGCAGGAAAACGTGATCTTCGTGCCGGAGACTGCACCCCAGGCAAAGGTCGCCCAGCTACTGGCGTACGGCTCAACGGTTGTGCTGGTTCAGGGCAGCTACACCGATGCCTTCGAGCTGTGCATGGTGGCTGCTCAGTCACACGGTTGGTACAACCGCAATACCGGTTTCAATCCCTACATGACCGAGGGTAAGAAGACAGCGATGCTCGAGCTGCTTGAGCAGTTGGAGTGGCGGGCGCCGACTGCGGTATTCGTGAGCGTCGGGGACGGCTCGATCATCGGCGGTCTCCACAAGGGCGCCAAGGATGCTCTGGCTTTAGGCCTAATCGACTCGATGCCTCGCATCTTTGGGGTTCAGGCGGCCGGAAGCGACTACATGGTGCAGGCGTTTGAGAGCGGTGAAGATGTTCTCAGCAAGCCTGCGATCTCAGCAGAAACGGTGGCCGACTCGATCAGCGCCGATCTCCCCCGGGACCGAATCAAGGCCATGGCAGCCGTCGTCGAGACCGGCGGTGCGTACCTGAGGGTCTCCGATGATGCGATTCTCGAGTCGGTCCCCGTCGTGGCTAGAGGTTCGGGCGTGTTTGCCGAGCCGGCCGGTGCTGCGGCGTACACCGGGGTGCTCGCCGCTGCCGATGCGGATCTGGTCGACGCCGACGATCGCGTTGCAGTGCTCGTCACCGGGAGCGGGCTAAAAGATGTCGCCTCTGCCATGAATGCTGTGGCCGCAGTCGGCACCGAACCGCTCCGAGTCCCACCAAACCTTGCAGCACTTGATGCTGCTCTCAACGAGAGGGGAATCTCATGATCGATCTCACCATGAACGAAAAGACGCTTGAGACGTCGGTGCAGCGGGCACGGGAGCGCTCGATCAACATCCCGACGTTCAAGCAAATGCGGGACCCATCGCTCATTCCGAGCGACGTTACCGGCCGGCTTGGTGACGTTGGTCTGTGGGATCTCGATCCTCTCAACCTCTTCCGCATTGGCTGGCACAACGAACCTGTCGTCCACGGCGGCGGGTTTGGCCCGGTCAACTTCATGGAACTGCCTCCGGAGCTAACGGGCGTGGACGCCCGCATCCTGGTGCTCGAAGGCAAGTGGTTCCCGACCGGCGCCCACAAGGTCGGTGCCGCCTTCGGATGTCTCGTTCCCCCTCTCGTAACCGGTCAGTTCGATCCCACGACGACCAAGGCGGTGTGGCCTTCGACCGGCAACTACTGCCGTGGCGGCGCCTACGACTCGCACCTGCTTGGTTGTGAGTCGGTCGCCATCCTGCCCGAGGGGATGAGCCGGGAGCGGTTCGAATGGCTTGAGGGTGTCGCCGACGAGATCATCAAGACACCGGGATCCGAGTCGAACGTCAAGGAGATCTTCGACAAGTGCAACGAACTCGAGGCATCGGGTCAGGATCTGATGATTTTCAACCAGTTCGACGAGTTCGGAAATTACCTCTGGCATTACGCGGTCACCGGCCCAGCGATGGAAGAAGTGCTCCGTCACGCCATGGGTGCCGGAGATCGGTACGCCGGCGTGGTGCTCACTACCGGCTCCGCCGGGACGATTGGCTCGGGTGACTATCTCAAGCAGATGTTCCCGACGTCGAAGATCGCAGCCGGTGAGGCGGTGCAGTGCCCAACGATGCTCTACAACGGCTTCGGTGAGCACCGGATCGAGGGAATAGGTGACAAGCACATTCCATGGGTCCACAACGTGCGCAACACCGACTTTGCGATCGGACTCGATGATGAGGCTGCGATGAACATCATCCGACTCTTCAACGAACCGGCCGGCGTCAGCTACCTGGTCGACCAAGGCGTCAAGCCCGATCTCATCGAGCAGCTCCCGCTGCTTGGAATCTCCGGGGTCGGCAACGTGTTGGGTGCGATCAAATTTGCCAAATACAACGAGCTCACGTCGAACGACATCGTGATCACGCTCGGGACCGATTCAATGGAGATGTACGGAAGTCGACTTGTTGAATTGAACGGCGAGCACGGTGAATTCACTACGACCGATGCCGCGGCGGCCTACGCCAGGTACCTGCTGGGGACTGCGACAGACCACGTTCACGAACTGTCGTATCTCGACCGTAAGCGGATTCACAATCTCAAGTACTACACGTGGGTCGAGCAGCAGGGCAAGAGCTTCGAAGAGATTCAGGCACAGTGGTACGACCACGACTATTGGACCGGCATCCAGGCTCTGGCTGATCCAATCGATGAGCTGATCGAGGAATTCAACGCGCTCGTGAACGGCTGATCGCCGACCCTGTCAAAGGGCCTTATGCGGTGGCGCGGGGGAAGACCGAAGTGCTCTAGCGAATCAGCCCTCCTGCGAGGCAGGGTGGAGTTGATGCTTGATCAGAAAGTGGTTGCCGGACTGAGGATGTTTGCGCGGTACGCGTATCCGCCCAACCTCCGCGGCTATTGCGGCCCTCCCGATCACGGAACCTTGCTCGAATATGGGTCCAGCGGGGTCGTCGACCCCGACCTGCTCGAGCTCGCCAAGTCGTTTACCGGTCCCTGGCCGTATCTCACACTGATCGCGGCCTCGGCCGGCATCGCTGATCCGTTTGATGCACGGGTAGTCGAGGCCTATTGGCTGGGGAACCCACTGCTGGACGGTATAGATGTCGCAGCCTTTGCCGACAAGCTCGATGACAGTTTTCGTGGCCGAGCCGGTTCCCGATGGTCACAACTCACTGAAGCGATCCCGCACGGGATCGTTCCGCACCACGCATTCCACGTCTTTGGCGTCTATCCGTGGGTCGGCTTGCTTACTGAATCGGACCGTGGCGAGCCGCTCGAGATCCTGCAGGGCTGTCGGATCAGATGGGGGCGGGTCGTCGAGACCAGTGGGGATGCCGTGGTTGTCAGATCGCGTCCTCTCACCTGGGATGGAAGACGGCTCGATTTAGGGCCGCCTCGCCTCGAAACGGCGCAGCGGGCTGCCGGCGGGTATGCGCTCGTCTCCGAGCCCGCCGTCGGCGATTGGGTGGCGTTGCACTGGGGCTGGGTATGTGGTCGGCTGACCGGTCGCCAGCTCACCAATCTCCGCCACTACTCGCGACTGCAATTGGAGATCACCAATGAGAAGGTCGAACACCCTGGTCCGGCGCTGATCATGGGTTGAGGTGCCGAGCTGACAAATGAGAGATGACTACCGGGCCCGATGCAACGAAGAAGGCAACAGATGAGGTCGAGGCTGATCGCCGCCACTCTGTTCTGGGTCGCCGCGGCAGCTTGCTCCAGCGGCGGCGCCGATTCCTTGCGCATCTACACATCGGTGACGCAGGGAACGGTCGATTCGGTGGTCGAGGGCTTT